>Ga0209417_1001542_pt1 | contig 41624 bp, 26 predicted proteins | sample RifGroF2_FD_184002 | JGI IMG/M metagenome (GOLD analysis project Ga0209417, IMG submission 184002) | Groundwater microbial communities from Rifle, Colorado, USA - Groundwater F2 (SPAdes) (version 2) | ecosystem: Environmental > Aquatic > Deep subsurface > Groundwater | place: Rifle, Colorado... | reverse complement strand
CATCAAGCAGGATTGCGTCGTAGTTATTGCGCTTCTCTTTAATCACAACTGCAACGTCGCCTTCGCGAATAGTGCACCGTTTATCCTGAAGGGGATGACCGGCCAGGGCTGCAAGGAGTTTTCTGTTCCACTCTATCACTGCCGGCGCCAGTTCAGCCACCACTACACAAGCATTTGAACCGAGCCGTTTCAGGGCTGCTGCCAGGGTATACCCCATGCCCAACCCGCCGATCAAAACCTTGGGATTGGGACGGCCTGCTGCCTTTGCACAGGCAAGTTCGGCCAGAGCATCCTCTGACCCATGAGCAGAACTGTTCATGAGTTCACAACCGTTCACCCTGATAGAGAACTCCCTGCCCCGCTTGTAGAGGCGAAGCTCTCCGCTGTTTCCGGGTACCTGAACGCTGTCGAGCAATTCCCACGGAATCATGGCTGCCTCATGCGTTGTTCTCTATAATGTTCATAGCGGCCTTTATGCCATCTGCACCGCTGGATATTATGCCCCCTGCGCAACCGCTGCCTTCTCCGGCTATATAAAGATTTTCAAAACCAGCGCAGCGATTGTCCTTTTCCCGCAGAACCTGAATCGGTGATGAGGTCTTGCTCTCAAGCCCCATTATGCTGCCTGTTTCAAATCCCTTTATTTTTCTGCTGAAATCCTTGAGCCCTTCCCTGATAGAACTGCTTACCTCAGCAGGAAGCAGATTCCACAAAGCCGCTGGTTTCAATTCCAGGGGATAGCTTGATTCAATAATTTCTGTTGGCTCTTTCCTGTTTATAAAATTCTGTATACTGCAACACGGGGCCTTAAAGCCGGCTGAATATTGGTAAAAACTCTGTTCGAGGGTTTCCAGCCAGTCAAGGGCTTCCTCAGGCATTGCCTCCCTGCCAATGAGTTTGTCAGGATGAACCCCGGCTACGCAAGCCGCGTTTGCGAACTTCCCGTCCCTCATATACAGGCTCATTCCGTTTACGATATTTGTATCCTGATATGCAGCTGCAGGAACAACAGTTCCTCCGGGACACATGCAAAAAGTATAGACCGGAAGGTTGCCGTCTCCCGGTGATGTAAGACGGTATTCAGCAGCCTTTACTCCTGGCAGCCTTTCCCTTCCCCATTGCGCCTTGTTTATGATCTCCTGGGGGTGCTCCACCCTGCTGCCTATGGCAAAACTCTTTGTACGGAACTGAACGCCTCTCCTGATCAACATCCGGTAGGTTTCATAGGCGGAATGCCCGGGGGCAATAATAAAATAATCAGCCTCAATTCCGCCTGATGTAGTGATCGCTTCAATGACTTTTCCATCTTTAATTTTCAGATCTTCCAACATAGTTTCAAATAACACGCTTCCGCCGGTATCGCTGAATGCATCTCTGAGATTTCTAACAATCTTCCTGAGATTATCACTCCCGAGATGAGGATGTGCCATATATCCTATTTCTTCCGGGGCTCCCGCGCTAATATAACTCGCTAATATAAACTGCCTTTCTTTTGATATATGCCTGGATCTTGAAGTGAGCTTTCCATCGGAAAAGGTCCCTGCGCCGCCCTCGCCAAAGGCGTAATTGCTGACAGGATTAAAAACACCGGTCTTTTCAAATTCCCTGATTCCTTCGGCCCTTTTATGAACATCTGTACCTCGTTCGATTATCGTTGTATGAAATCCTGCCTTCTGCAGAATAAACGCTGCGAAGAATCCTGCAGGGCCGCTTCCGACAACAACCGCCCTCTCTCTTCTTTTCCGATACGGAATCTCTAAAGACGGGGACAGAAGGGGAACGCCTCCATCAACTTCACCCGATAAAACTAAAACCCTGACCAGCCAGTGGATGTTATCCTTTTTTCTCGCATCAAGGCTTTTATTTTCTATCTGATAGGAGAATTCCTGTATCCCCAGTTCTTTCCCGATGCCTTTTCTCAGCTCGTCCTCATTGTAATCAGTGGGCAGCTTTAATGAAATTTCTCTGTATCCCATAATATTAGTTTAACTTTAAATAGCTTAATAACGGAAACAGAAGGACAGGTATTATTGCTGATTTTTTTCCTTGCTGTAACGAAAAAGCTCATGGGGAGCGCGGTCGTTTCGCGCGATCCCATGAAGCGTCTGGTTATGCGTTTTGAATTATATCCTCACATTTTGTAGTATTCTTGAATAATGTTCCTAAAATGTTATCTGGATATTTATCTTCAAGGAATTTTTTTACTTTATCAATAGTAGTTTCTACTGCGTCATTTAGTTTTTTATTGTCTATTGCATAAGTCAAATCGATCATCTTATCTTTTGATGATAGCATTGTTTTCATGGCTAACAGCGATATAATTCTATTTCCGTGAACAAGAAGCCCATATTGGCGTCCGCTTTTTTTATAGAGAAGACTAATTTTTTGTTTCAAAATCTCGTTGATTTTTCTATCTAACCTTACACAATTATATACATAAAGCCCGTGTACTTGAGGATTGAATAAATTCTTGTAATAACTTCCGGTTAAATCTTCATAAAACTTCCCGATTCCCTTTTTCGCTTGAACTGCCAAAGATGAGTTTCCGCTTGCACAAGCTAATGCTACCGTCGCTTCCTGTAAATCAAAAGCTTTATCTGACGGTTGAAACAATTCAGACCTAACAATATTATATTCGATGCCTTCTATGGCTAATTCAGTTTTTATGCGTATTTGTTCCACCTCTTGTGATGCAAAATCTCTATTCTCAATTCTGTTTTGTCTATTATTTGTTCTAGTAACTTCTTTGCCAAAATCAGGTGGAGTGTCTTTTAATGATATGATTCTGGTTTGAACCTTTGCTTTATCTAAATTTGCACCCTCCTTCTGTGCATATTTGCCAATTGTGCTTACTGTTTGCGCTCCATTTACAACGAAGACGTTCTCCAGCTTGAAGGCCCCGATTTCACGATTCCCTCCACCAACCATGGACTTATCAATTTTGTCAGCGATAATTGTTATCCCGTTATTGTAATACCAAAATTTATCTGGATTGTTAATTAAAGTTTCCTCAATTTCACTATTTACATCGGTTGGGCCTAATACTTGCCTTATATTTTTATGGAATAGTTTGCGCTCATAATTGGCCCACCATTTAGCAATTTCTTTTGCTGAAACCATCCCATAATAAGCTTTATGTGGCTCATTTATTGTGCCCCAATCTACCAGCCCTATTTCAAGATTTATCGGGGAATCTCCCATGCTTAAGGCAAATGAAGAGAATACTTTACTTTGGTTTAATTTAATAAATTCAACAAGTTGCTCGGTATCGCCTTCGCCAGCACTATTCAATTCCTCTAATAAATCATCAATGTGGCGTTGTGCATGTGTCGCAAGAGATATTTTTTCGCTTGTGTCAATTACCACAAGAGTATATTTCGTCTCATATTCGCTCAATGCTTTTTCTATAATAGGTTGCTTTTTTCGCACTTTATTATTAAATCTATCAAAATTCATTTCGAACAAATCTTTTACGCCAGTGCAGAATTTAGATATTTCTGCACTATCCGGTTCGGTCTTACCATCTTTTATCCATTTTGACTGCGTTAAAATCATTTTCTTGTTTTGAGGCGAGTAATATATTGCATCAATGCCATTATCATCGCCTCCATCAATTACGGATTCGGCAGCAGCTTCTACTGACGAATCAATTAAATTATAGATAGAATAAGCTGCTAAGCAGCGTGTTAATATTTTTGTCTCTCTTTCCGGATCATGCATGGTAAGATCATTCAAATCTAAATGAGACTGGAACAACTTTTTTACTTTATCGGCTATTTGAGTAATATGGAGGATGCTCATTTTCTTTTCCTTTTCTATAATTTATTGTATAACCAGTTATTAGACAGACGGAAACCGCCCCGATATTAGTCAGACAACGCTCGACATTCCCCATAGTTGATTACCGATAATAACTTACACTATTTTGAAGCTTTTGAAAAGCACGGACGCCATGTAAGACAGCTGTGACTCAAATGACGAGATATTTTCATGACTGGCGTTTTGAAATCATCAGCCCTCAGAAGCGGAAATGGATTACCCCGAAAAATGCGTTTACAGAAAAAGCTGCGAGAATGTGTGGAAAGAAATCTTTATCTCTTCTCCTCGTCGAATCCTTCTGGAGAAAGACTCCGGACAAGCCGGAGTGACAAATCAGGTTCTCATACTTATGGGCTTATTAGTATTTGTGTGAAATTAAGGTCAGGGCGGCCAATCCTTCAAGGTAGTAATCTGCTATAATAATGTAGATTTCAACATGAACACCGACTACCGAAGAGGGATAGTCTAAAGCCACCACTCTGATTGCTATCCTGTTTGCTGAGACTTCGCTTCTCAGAAGGAGACCTCAAACTTGAAGATACGCATCAAGAGCCTTTTTGAAAATCTGTCCAATTTGCGAGCGAGGCTCCGCGGAAACAGCCGGACACAAAAGTGTGCTGACACCGAGCCGCTGCTGCGAGCAGAACTATTCAGCAGCGATCAGATGGAACAGCAGGGTAAGACCCTGGCGGGTTTGCATAAGTTGGGTCTTGGGCGTGCACGGGACCGGCTTCTGACGCGGCTGGCTGACAATGAAAGCGTACTGCTTGGAGTCCGAAACCTGCTGACGGAGGCTATTAAGGCAAACCGCCGGATTGCGCCGGCAGGGGAATGGCTGCTCGATAACTTCTACCTTATTGAAGAACAGATTCGCACGGCCAGAAGGCACTTGCCAAAGGGGTACAGCAAGGAACTGCCTCGACTGCTGAACGGCCCATCCACGAGGCTTCCGCGCGTATATGACATTGCGTTGGACACTATCTCACATGGCGATGGGAGGGTAGACCCTGAGAGCCTCAGCAGTTTCGTGGCAGCCTACCAGACAGTCACCAGCCTGAAGCTGGGCGAATTATGGGCCATCCCCATCATGCTGCGCCTGGCGCTTATTGAGAATCTCCGGCGCGTTGCAGCCCGGATCGCCACTGACAGGAACAACCGGAACTGCGCCGATTATTGGGCGGACCAGATGACGGAGATTGCCGAGAAGGATCCGAAGAGCCTTGTTTTAGTGATCGCGGACATGGCGCGTTCGGACCCGCCCATGGTGAGTTCGTTTGTTGCGGAACTTACGCGCCGATTGCAGGGGCAGGGCCCCGCTTTGGCAATGCCGCTCACATGGATTGAGCAGCGGCTTTCCGAGTGCGGCCTGACGATTAAGCAGTTGGTGCAGTCGGAAACCCAGCAGCAGGCCGCTGACCAGGTCTCGATGAGCAACAGCATTTCCAGCCTCCGTTTCCTGGATGCGACAGACTGGCGTACATTTGTGGAGACGATGAGTGACGTTGAGCGGACCCTGCGTGAGGACACGGGCGGAGTTTACGGCAGGATGGATTTCCCAACCCGTGACCGCTACCGCCATGTTGTAGAGAAGATTGCGAAGAACGGGCTGCTTTCCGAGAGCGAGGTGGCCACGCAAGCGCTCCGGCTTGCGCGTGAAGGTGCAGCCAAAAATGGCCCTGACGATCGCGCGGCACATGTCGGCTTTTACCTGATAGACAAGGGATTGGCGCAGCTTGAGCAGTTAGCAGAAGTGCGCTTATCTGTTTCTGATGCCCTTCGAAAATTGAACTCACGATTTACTTTGCTGCTGTACATAGGCGCGATTATGCTTATGACAATGATCTTCGCCGGGAGCCTACTGGTAAAGGCGCATGCCGGTGGGTTACATGGTTGGGCACTCGGGATAGTCGGTATGCTCTCGCTTCTGTGCTCAAGTCATTTGGCGATAGCACTGGTAAACTGGTGGGCAACATTAATCGCGACGCCACGTTATCTCCCGCGTATGGACTTCTCCAAAGGAATTCCGCCGGAATTACGAACTTTGGTCGTGGTCCCGGCTATGCTCACAAACACTCAGAATATAGAAGACCTGATAGAAGCTCTTGAAGTCCGGTTCCTTGCAAATCGGGACGACAGCCTGCACTTCGGCCTGCTGACTGATTTTAGAGACGCGGCCGAGGAAATGCTGCCGGAGGACGGATCGCTGTTGCTGCTGGCTCGGCAGCGGATAGAAGATCTGAATGAAAAGTATAAGAGTTTAAAAAACGACATTTTTTTCCTTCTTCATCGTCCGCGCCGATGGAATCCTCAGGAGCGGATGTGGATGGGTTATGAACGCAAGCGGGGGAAGCTTGCGGAATTGAATTCCCTTCTGCGCAGCGGCTCAAGGGAGCGCTTTTCGCTCATTGTGGGTGAAACGGGAATCTTATCGGACGTGAAGTATGTAATCACCCTTGACACAGATACTCAACTACCCCGTGATTCGGCGTGGCAGTTTGTGGGGACCATGGCGCATCCGCTGAATCGTGCACAGTACGACAAAAATAGGCAATGTGTGGTCGCCGGCTACGGTATCCTTCAGCCACGCGTGGCTGTGAGCTTGCCGGGCACAAACCGATCGCGGTATGCGCGCATGTGCGGGAGTGAGCCGGGAATAGATCCGTATACACGCGCTGTATCCGATGTCTACCAGGACCTTTTCCATGAAGGCTCGTTCATCGGCAAAGGTATCTATGACGTCGATGCATTCGAGCGGGTGCTTAACGGACGCTTCCCCGAGAACCGAATCCTCAGCCACGATCTTCTGGAAGGATGCTACATGCGGGCAGGACTGTTGAGCGATGTAATGGTGTACGAGGAATATCCATCCCGCTACAGCGCGGATGTGAGCCGCCAGCACCGCTGGATTCGAGGGGATTGGCAGATTGCGCGGTGGCTGCTGTCGGGTGTGCCTGGTTCCGAGCCAGATGTGCGCCTTCAAAAGAATCCGCTCTCTGGACTGTCCCAATGGAAGATATTCGATAACCTTCGGCGGAGTCTCGTATCTGCAGCGTCGACACTGCTGTTGCTGCTGGGCTGGACGGTCTTGCCATCGGCATGGCTTTGGACTCTGTCAATGATCGGCATCATCCTGATTCCTTCTTTGATTGCCTCTGTCATAGATGTGCTTCAAAAGCCGGGCGATGTGCTTTTGAGGCAGCACCTTGCTGCCTCAGTACGCTCTGCGCGCAGGCGTTTCGCTCAAGCTGCATTTTCGCTCGCCTGTCTGCCTTACGAGGCGTTTTACAGTCTGGATGCGATTGTGCGCACCACATGGCGGATGCTGGTAACGCACAGGCTGCTGCTTGAATGGAATCCGTCGGGCAAGCCGGAGCGCACGAGCCATAATAACAAGGAGGGACTCGTCATCTCGTATCGGGTAATGTGGATTGCCCCGGTCATTGCCATTGCCGCGGTGATCTGCCTGTCGCTTTCGGGGCGGGCGGTTTTAGCTGAGGCTATCCCTATACTCTGCCTCTGGTTTTTTTCCCCTGCTATCGCGTGGTGGATAAGTCGGCCGCTCACCCGCCGTGGAGCAAGGCTGACTGCTGAGCAGACCCTTTTTCTCCGGAAGCTTTCTCGAAAAACGTGGACGTTTTTCGAGACATTCGTTGACCCTGAAGATAATTGGCTGCCGCCGGACAACTATCAGGAACATCCAGTTGCCGTGGTTGCTCATCGCACATCGCCAACCAACATGGGACTTGCGCTGCTTGCGAATTTGTCAGCGCACGACTTCGGTTATATTTCAACGGGACAGCTCATCAAGCGCACTGAGAATACATTCCAGACAATGAAAAAATTGGAACGATACCGGGGCCACTTCTACAACTGGTATGACACACAATCCCTGAAGCCACTGTCGCCCCTCTATATTTCTACGGTGGACAGCGGGAACCTTGCAGGCCATCTGCTGACATTACGGCCAGGGCTGCTCGCGCTTCCCGATCAAAAAATCATGGGAGAGAGATTGTTCGACGGCCTCAGCGATACATTAATAATTCTCGTAGAGATTCTCGCGGACACTACAGGAGTAGTCACTCCGGTGGGGCTTACTCAACTACAGAAGCATCTGGAGTCTGCGCTCAAGTCCCCGCCAACTACGCTTATGGCGGCGCGGTCGTGCCTTGATCAACTAACAACTTCTGCCGAGGAAGTGGTCTCCGGCATTGATGCCAACCATGAGAACCGGGCCGGGTGGTGGGCGCGTGCCTTTGCCCGTCAATGCCGGGATGCCCTCCACGAGTTGACATTTCTCACTCTGTCGACAGCTCCTGGTATTGACGAGATACCAACGCTGCGTGAACTGGCAGTACTTGGCAACCAACGCGCCATTGAGAGAATCGCTGCTATCGAACGGCTTGCATTGCAATCAATCGAACTCAGCCGCATGGAATATGACTTTCTGTTCGACAAGGAGCGCCATCTATTGACCATCGGGTACAACGTGGGTGAACACCGGCAGGACACGAGTTATTACGATTTGCTTGCTTCAGAAGCGAGACTGTACAGTTTCGTAGGGATTGCACAGGGGCAACTGCCGCAGGAGAGCTGGTTCACACTGGGGCGGCTGCTCACCACTACGAGTGGAGAGCCAATCCTGCTTTCGTGGGGCGGATCTATGTTCGAGTACCTGATGCCGCTTCTGGTGATGCCGACGTATGAAAACACGCTGCTTGACCAGACCTATAAGGCGGCTGTGGCCAGGCAGATCGAATATGGAAAGAAGAGCGGAGTACCGTGGGGCATTTCGGAATCCGGCTACAATACGATAGACGTCCGCCTTAACTATCAGTACCGGGCATTCGGCGTGCCCGGCCTCGGGCTGCGGCGTGGGCTCGCAGGGGATATGGTAATTGCGCCCTATGCCTCGGCGCTCGCGCTGATGGTGGCGCCCGAGGAAGCGTGCCTGAATCTGCAGCGACTCGCTGCTGAAGGGTTTGAAGGGAAATATGGCTTCTATGAAGCGATAGATTATACACCTTCACGTCTGCCGCGTGGACAATCGAGTGCCGTGGTCCGGTCCTTTATGGCACATCACCAGGGTATGAGCTTACTCTCGCTGGCCTATCTGCTTCTGGACCGTCCGATGCAGAAACGATTCGAGGAGGAGCCGGTGTTCCAGGCAACCATGCTGCTGCTCCAGGAGCGACTGCCAAAGGCTACGGCGTTTTATTCTCACATTGCCGAGTTCTCCGACATGCAGGAAACTTCCAGCGGTGCAGATATACCGGTGCGCGTTTTCAGCAGCCCTGATACGCCCATTCCTGAAGTGCAGTTATTGTCTAACGGCAGATACCACGTAATGGTCACGAACGCTGGCGGCGGTTACAGCCGATGGAAGGACCTCGCAGTGACACGCTGGCGCGAAGACAGCACCTGCGACAACTGGGGCACATTCTGTTACCTCCGCGACGTGGCGAGCGGAGAGTTCTGGTCAACCGCATATCAGCCGACACTTAAGCGATCGAATAACTACGAAGCAATTTTTTCGGATGCTAAAGCGGAATTTCGCTGCAGGGACCACGACGTTGACACCCATACGGAGATCGCTGTTTCGCCCGAGGATGATATCGAACTGCGCCGGATTACTATCACGAATCGCGCTCGGATACGAAGGACGATTGACGTCACAAGTTACGCGGAAATAGTCCTCGCAGCGTCTGCCGCGGACGCACTGCATCCGGCGTTCAGCAATCTCTTTGTTCAGACTGAAATTATCCGCCAGCAGGGAGCCATACTCTGCACCCGCCGTCCCCGTTCTCTGGACGAGCAGCCACCGTGGATGTTCCATCTCATGGCAGTGCACGGGGCAGATATAGGAGAGGCTTCCTATGAGACTGACCGCATGCAGTTTATCGGGCGGGGAGGCACTATCGCCGACCCACAAGCAATGCGCGGGGCAACTGGTTTTTTTACAGGGGCGCTCTCCGGCAGTGAGGGCTCAGTGCTCGATCCGATTGTTGCTGTGCGGTATCGGATAACCCTTGATCCGGAAGAATCGGCAACAATCAATATTGTCTCCGGCATCGGCGAAACCCGCGACGTGTGCCTGGGCTTTGTGGAGAAATACCAGGACCGGCGTCTCGCAGACCGTGTCTTTGATCTGGCGTGGACACATAGCCAGGTGCTCCTGCGGCAGCTCAATGCCACAGAGGCAGATGCACAACTCTATGGGCGCCTTGCCGGCTCTGTGATATATGCTAATTCTTCGCTGCGCGCCGAAACGGGTGTCATCAACAACAACCGCCGGGGGCAATCCGGCCTATGGGGCTACTCCATTTCAGGCGATTTGCCGATCGTTCTGCTGCAGATTGAAGATCCGGCCAATATTGACCTGGTGCGCCAACTTGTGCAGGCCCACGCATACTGGCGATTAAAAGGACTGGCGGTGGACCTTGTGATCTGGAACGAAGATCACGCCGGTTACCGGCAGCTTCTGCAAGACCGGATCATGGGGCTCATTGCCGCAGGCGTCGAAGTCAACGTGACCGATCAGCCAGGCGGCATTTTTGTAAGACCTGCAGACCAGATATCGAATGAGGACCGTATCCTTATCCAAAGCGTTGCCCGCACCATCATCACCGACAGCAGGGGAATACTGGCGGACCAGATCAACCGTCGCAGCCCTGTGGGAGTGATCATCCCACACCTCACACCGACCCGAACCCACCTATCCGAACCCCTAACAATTGCCGCGTTGCCTCGCCACGATCTGACGTTCTTCAACGGACTCGGCGGATTCACGCCTGACGGGCGCGAGTACATCATTACGACAACGCACGGGCAGGTGACACCGGCGCCGTGGGTAAATGTGCTGGCAAATCCGCACTTCGGAACCGTCATTTCAGAGAGCGGGATTGCCTACACCTGGAGCGAGAATGCCCACGAGTTCCGTCTCACTCCATGGGGGAACGATCCCGTGAGCGATTCGGGCGGAGAGGCGTTTTACATTCGCGATGAAGAGCGCGGCCACTTCTGGTCCCCAACGCCGCTGCCCAGCCGCGGGGCAACGCCTTACGTCACACGGCATGGATTTGGCTACAGCGTCTTCGAGCACACGGAGCGCGGCATCCGCTCGGAGCTGTGGGTTTACGTGGCCCTGGATGCACCGGTCAAGTTCACGGTGCTGAAAATACGAAACGAGTCGGGTAGATCTCGCCGCCTCTCCGCCACCGGATACGCGGAATGGGTGCTGGGAGATCTGCGTCCAAAAACAGCAATGCATGTGATTACTGAACTTGATCCTAACAGCGGCGCTCTCTTTGCGCGGAATTCCTACAACACGGAGTTCGCAGACAGGGTTGCCTTCTTTGATGTTGACGATGTATCCCGGACCCTAACCGGCGACAGGACTGAGTTCCTCGGCCGCAACGGCACGCTTCGTAATCCCGCGGCGATGACCAGGCTGCGCCTCTCCGGCAAGGTGGGGACCGCTTTGGACCCCTGCGCTGCTATCCAGGTTCCATTCGAGCTGGCGGACGGTCAGGAGCGTGATATCATCTTCAGGCTCGGCGCAGGGCGGGATGTTGATGACGCCGGTAAATTAGTGCATCGTTTCCGGGGATCCGCTACCGCGCGCGGCGCGCTTGAAGCGGTGTGGCAGTACTGGAATAACACGCTTGGCGCAGTGCAGGTGGAAACACCCAACCAGTCCGTCAATATTCTGACCAATGGCTGGCTCTTGTACCAAACTCTTGCGTGCCGTCTTTGGGCCCGGAGCGGATATTACCAGTCAGGCGGCGCCTTTGGTTTCCGTGACCAGTTGCAGGACGTGATGGCACTCCTCCACGCAGAACCGGGCCTCATACGTGACCATCTCCTCCTGTGCGCGGCCCATCAGTTCAAAGAAGGTGATGTCCAGCATTGGTGGCATCCTCCGTCAGGCCGGGGCGTGCGCACGCACTGTTCGGACGATTTCCTCTGGTTGCCGTTGGCGGTCTCCCGCTACGTCATGAATACCGGAGACACCGGGGTATTGGATGAACCTATCCTCTTCATCGAGAGCCGACAGGTAAACTCTGACGAGGACTCGTATTATGATCTTCCCATCCGGTCTGAGAAAGCGGCCAGTTTGTACTATCATTGTGTGCAGGCAATCATGAGGGGTCTTAGCTTTGGAGAGCATGGACTACCGCTCATAGGATCGGGGGACTGGAACGACGGCATGAATATGGTGGGCGAACACGGCAAAGGCGAAAGCGTTTGGTTGGGATTCTTCCTTTATGAAGTGCTGATACGGTTCACTGAGATTGCACGCCTGCATAAAGACCTGCCCTTTGTCGAACGCTGTCAGAGGGAGGCGGCCCAACTGCGCCGGAACATTGAGCAGAATGGCTGGGACGGTGAGTGGTACCTCCGCGCTTACTTTGATGATGGCTCGCCACTCGGTTCGGCGGGTAATCCCGAATGCCGGATTGATTCCATTGCACAAAGCTGGTCTGTTCTCTCCGGCGCCGGGGATGCCGAACGCTCGCGCATGGCAATGGAAGCAGTGGACAAGCGCCTTGTTCGAAGGGATCATAGACTGATCCAACTCCTGGACCCGCCCTTCGATAAGTCGGATTTGAATCCCGGTTATATCAAAGGGTACGTTCCAGGCGTCAGGGAGAATGGCGGACAATACACTCATGGGGCTATCTGGACAGCAATGGCATTCGCTGCATTGGGCAACAGCCGCCGCGCGTGGGAACTGCTGGAAATGATCAACCCGGTGAACCATGGGAAATCTCCGGAAGAAATTGAAACCTACAAAGTAGAACCTTACGTTGTCGCAGCCGATGTATATGCGGTCTCGCCGCACATTGGCCGTGGTGGATGGACATGGTACACGGGATCAGCCGGATGGATGTACCGGCTTATCGTGGAATCACTCCTGGGGCTGAGGCTTGAGGTAGACAAGCTGCGTTTTGAGCCGTGCCTCCCTGCGGATTGGGAGTCGTTCAAGGTGCATTACCGATACCGGAAAACTACCTATCATATCACCGTGCTGCAAACGCCCGCCGACAGCGGCGAGACAAGTGTGACCGTCGATGGCATTGAGCAGCACAACAAGGCTATTCCCCTTGTTGACGACCGTCAGGAACACTCGGTAGAGGTGAGGATACCTGTTGCAGAAGGATGAGAAAAAGTAGCCTGTTTTCGTTTTTCTCTATCGGAAATTTGGGAGCGGAGGAAAGAATTAGCAATCAGGAATTAAGTATGGTGTCCCCGGAATATCGGCCAGAAGTATTCCCAGGAACGGCTGTAGTTTGCCAGATACGGAATGCGGATTTCTACACGTAACTCGCGGCTTGTGATGTATCGTCATATCCCGCGTGTTTCGCCAAAAAGAAATCAACGGAGACAATTTTCCCATATTTTACGACCGTTCGCTTTTAGTCCATATTACCGCAAAATACGAAATAGTGGAAATACCATGCAATTGATTTTACGTGATTTTTTCATTTGAAAAATCCTCCGGATATGCTACAGTTTAGACATTTAGGGGAAAATACGACAGTTCGCATAGCAATTGTTGGCAGTAAACTGAGGTTCAGCTAAAATTTAGAACATACAATACCTACAAAAAAAGGAGGATTAACATGGGAGTCAAAAACAAAAAGGTTGTCTATCTGTTAGGTGTAGTTCTGTTGACACTATTAACCGTCGGCAGTGTATTTGCACAAGATGTAGGGGGCAGCAAGGATCATCCGTTGATTTCAAGGTTTCCCGGCTCTTCAATAACAAGGTACGACATGAAACAATTCAACGAATATGCCGTTCCGTTGGGGAAAATGGAGAAAGGCGCGCTGACAAAGAGCCAAAAACTGGAGGGAACGGTGACCCAGATAACCTATGCCGCTCCGAAAGACAGGTCGGTTCTTGAGATATTCCGCAACTATGAATCAGCCATGAAAAATGCCGGTTTTGTGACTTTGTTCAGCGGGAAAAAAAATGAACTGGGGGATAAATGGCTGGATAAATTCACCGGGGCTACAGAGCGGCCTGTTGGCTATGGTGAGGCAGCGTTGGGCACACAGCTGAGTCAGAGCGATTTCCGTTTTATGGCCGCCAAGCTGACAAGGGCCGAAGGGGATGTCTATGTGGCCCTTTGTGTAGCGGGTTTCGGCTGGTATCAGTACCCGTTAGTACAGCTTGATATTATCGAAACCAAACCCATGGAAACCGGCCTGGTAAAAGTGAATGCCGAAGCGATGGCCAAGGAGATAGAACTAACCGGACATGTCTCGATCTACGGCATCTACTTTGATACGGGCAAAACCGATGTCAAGCCACAATCGGAGGAGGCTCTGGCGGAAATTGCCAAACTCCTCACACAGGATCGCACTTTGAATTTATATGTGGTGGGGCATACAGACAATGTAGGAACGTTAGCCTCGAACATGGATCTCTCAAAACGTCGGGCTGAAGCTGTGGTAAAAGTGCTTGTTTCCAAATACAGCATAGGCACAGAACGCCTTTACGCGGCTGGGGTAGGCCCCTTATCCCCGGTTGTAGCCAATAAAATTGAAGAAGGCAGGGCAAAAAACCGGCGGGTGGAGTTAGTAAAACAATAACTTCTTCATAGAGGCCGCCAACAAGTCCATCCAGCGGATCGCCGGGTTGCACCCGGCTCCCGCTGATGTCTGCGTTAGTTCCCAATTGAAACATTCAGACATGTCGTCTTCTTAGAAATGCGAGGTACTGTGAGAAATCCTATTCACCACAAGTTATATATCTATATTCCTTGCCTCTAAAGCGTGTTTAGTAATAAAATCTTTTCTCGGTTCAACCTGGTCGCCCATAAGTATGGTGAATATCTCATCAGCCTGCACTGTGTCTTCTATCTTCACCTGAAGGAGCGTTCTTTTCTCGGCGTCCATTGTCGTTTCCCAGAGCTGTGTCGGGTTCATTTCTCCAAGTCCTTTGTATCTCTGAATCGTGAGCCCTTTTTTGGCAACGATGAGCACATAGTCCTGAAGCTCTGAGCTTGAGCCGAGTTCTTTTATCCCTTCTTTTGTCTCTGCCTTATACGGCAGCTCCCCAAGGTCTTTTACAATGCTGTAGCTATTTTCAAGCTCTTTGAATTCAGGAGACATCAGGAAGTTCATGTCTATCAGAACTTTCCTGTTCTGCCTTTTTATCTCAACGCTGTATGCCTGATGCTCTTCATCAGGATTAATCTCGCCTGATGAAATGTCAGGCAGCGCTTTTTCTATTGCCTTTACCAGTTTCTCAAGCGCCTTTTCATTTTTCAGCAGCTCTTTATTTATCCCTGCATTTAAGATAATCTTTAAAACATCTGTGTCCTTTCTCCGTCTGCCGAACCATTCCATGAGCCGTTCAAACTTGGAAAGCCTCTTTAGATGCGGAATTAGCGCCTTCCCCTTTACAATCTGCCCTTTTATCGGAATCGCAAGGTCGTCTGCCGCAAGCTCAAAGAGCATGTTCTGCATCTCTGTCTCGTTCTGGACATATCTCTCTGTCCTTCCTTTCTTGACCTTAAAGAGGGGCGGCTGTGCAATGTAAAGATAGCCGTTTTCTATAACCTGAGGCATCTGCCTGTAAAAAAATGTCAGTAAGAGTGTCCTGATATGCGCGCCGTCAACATCAGCGTCTGTCATCAGGATTACCTTGTGATAGCGGATTTTTGATATGTCAAATTCTGTATCTATGCTCGTACCGAGTGCTGTTATGAGAATCTTTATTTCCTCTGAGGAAATCATCTTGTCAAACCGCGCCTTTTCAACATTCAGTATCTTTCCCCTGAGAGGCAATATTGCCTGAGCTCGCCTGTCGCGTCCCTGCTTGGCAGAGCCGCCTGCAGAGTCGCCCTCAACAATGAATATCTCGGATAATGCCGGGTCTTTTTCAGAGCAGTCCGCAAGTTTGCCGGGTAATCCTGTGTCGTCAAGAATCCCTTTTCTCCTTGCCAGTTCCCGCGCCTTTCTAGCCGCGTCTCTGGCCCTTGCTGCCTGCACCGCCTTTTCTATAATCTTCTTGGCAACAGAGGGGTTCTCCTCAAAATAGGCGCCGAGCGTGTCGTTGACTATTGACTCTACTATCCCTTTGACCTCGCTGTTTCCGAGCTTCATCTTTGTCTGGCCTTCAAACTGAGGGTTGGGAAGCTTAACGCTTATAACCGCTGTAAGCCCCTCTCTTATATCATCTCCTGAGAGCCCTTCTTTGCCGTTCTTCAAAAGCCCTGAGGATGCTGAATAGCTGTTCGCTGTCCGTGTAAGGGCCGACTTGAATCCTATGAGGTGCGTTCCGCCTTCTTTTGTATTTATATTGTTTGCAAAGGTGAAGATGCTCTCTGCATAGCCGTCATTATACTGAAGCGCAATCTCTGCTGTGATTCCATCTTTTTCTCCTGATATGTATACAGGCTTTGGATGAAGCGGCGTTTTGTTTTTATTAAGATGTTCAACAAAAGAAACAATCCCCCCTTTATAGAGGAACTCCTGTTTTTTGTCTGTGCTTTCATCCTGTATGGAAATCTTAAGCCCGCTGTTAAGAAATGCCATTTCTCTTAATCTCTGTGAGAGGACATCATAGCTGAATTCTGTTGTTTCAAAAATCTCTCCATCTGGTTTGAATGTAACCTTGGTTCCCCTGCCTTTTGTCTTTCCGACAACAGAAAGCGCTCCTGCAGGCACGCCCCTGTCAAAGTGCTGCTGAAACACTTTTCCGTTCTGCTTTATCTCAACGTCAAGCCATTCGGACAGGGCATTTACAACAGAGACCCCGACGCCGTGAAGCCCTCCTGATATCTTGTACGCCTTTGATTCAAATTTCCCTCCGGCATGAAGTTCTGTAAGCGCAATCTCTGCTGCCGTCCTTCCTTCAGGGTCGCCCGGATGCTGGTCTGTAGGTATGCCCCTTCCGTCATCTATCACTGTGCAGCTTCCGTCGTGGTGGAGTATTACCTCTATGTCCTTACAAAAACCGGCCAGGGCTTCGTCAACACTGTTGTCAACGACCTCATATGCCAGATGATGCAGCCCCTCCGGCCCTGTTGAGCCTATATACATTGCAGGCCTTTTTCTTACAGCGTTCAGCCCTTTTAGTATTTTAATGTCCTCTGCGCCGTAGGACTCTGCCTCATTATTTATGTGTTCTTTTTCTTCCATTTACTCCCTCTCTCACTCACGATTCATGATGCACGATTCACGATACATTATTTATGTTCTCATCCTATATCTGCATCTTGTTTTCTACACCCTCATCGGCATTATCACGCATTTATAATTGTCATCCTTTTCTTCTTTTAAAAGAGTAGGGCTTAACGGATCCTGAAGTTCAAAAACAATCTTTTCTCCGCTCATGGCATTCAAAGCGTCTATCAAATACCTTGCATTAAATCCAAGAGAAAGCGCTTCTCCTTTATATTCAATCTTCACCTCGTCTTTTGCTTCGCCGAGGTCCGGATTTGAGGCAGAAAGGACAAGCGATCCGTCGGTGATATCAACCTTAATCGCATTGCTCTTTTCCCTGCTCATTACAGAGACCCTTCTCAGCGCTTTTATAAAATCATCTTTGCTTATTATGGCTTTCTTCGCGTTGCCTGACGACCTCACCTGTTCATAGTTAGGGTATGTGCCTTCTATCAGCCTTGTTAAAAACTCCACTTCCTCTATCTTAAACATTACATGGTTTTTGCCTATGACCACTGTGAGGTTCTCCGTATCCCTGTCAAGAAACCTTCTGATTTCTGCTGCCGCCTTCCGTGGAATAATCACTTTTTTCTCTTCCTTTAACGGCGTGTTTATCTTGCCGGTTATGCTTGACAGCCTATGGCCGTCTGTTCCGACAACAGTCATTTCACTGCTCCCCTTTTTTGCATGAAAGAGCAGCCCGTTCAGCGTATATCTTGTATCGCTCTCTCCTGCGGCATAAAGGCTCTTTTCTATCATCTCTATAAGGTTTTTTGTATCCATCTGCATTTCTTCTACATTTTCCATACCAGGCCATGCGGGGAATTCGTCTGCTGAGAGGCAGGCAAGCTTGAATTTGCTGCGGCCCGCACTGACTTTGAGCCACTGTCCGTCTTCGGTCTCCATGGTGATGTCTCCGTCCACCTCTTTGACTATCTCAAGCATCTTCCGCGCAGGGATGCAGAGCTTCCCTTCTTTTTCAACTTTAACCTGAAGCGGTTCTTTTATTGCCGTCTCAAGGTCAGTGGCGACAATATGAGCCTTCTTTTTTCCGGCATCTAAAAGAAAGTGGCTCAGCACAGGCATTGTATTCCTTTTTTCTACAATATTCTGGATGTTTGAAAGCTTTTCCTGCAGTTCCTCTTTTGAAACACTCAGTTTCATAACCCCTCCTTAAGGTTTTATTTTTCGCAACAGGGTTTCTATCATCCCGTTAAAGTTCTCGTCTTTCGCCCTTTTGTCTTCTACCTGTTTGCAGGCGTATATAACAGTTGCATGGTCTTTGCCTCCCATGCTCTTGCCGATATCATTCAGAGAACCGTTCGTGAGCTGTCTACTCAGATACATCGCTATCTGCCTGGGCTGTGCTATCTCCTTTGTCCTCTTCCTCGCTTTTATGTCCTGGATTTTTAAGCCGAAATATTCACAGATTGTTTTCAGTATCTGCTCTGAGGTTATAGGTTTTTCTTCATCCTGGATAAAATCCTTCAGGACATTCTTTGCCATCTCCACATCTATCGGGCTTCCCGTAAGGGCTGCCTGTGCGCCGAGCCTGATAAGACAGCCTTCCAGCTCCCTGACATTTGTCTTTATTTTTGCCGCAATAAAATTTACGACATCCTCTTTCAGCCCTAGTCTTTCTATATCTGATTTTTTATGTATTATCGCTACCCGTGTCTCGTATTCAGGCGGTTGTATATCAGCGATGAGTCCCATACTGAAGCGGGACCTGAGCCTGTCCGTTATAGTCTTAATCTCCTTGGGCGGCCTGTCGCTGGAAATGACTATCTGTTTTTGTTTCTCATAAAGCGTGTTGATAGTATAAAACAACTCTTCCTGTGTTGCCATTTTATTTTCTACAAACTGGATGTCGTCTATAAGGAGCAAATCCACATTCCTGTATTTCTTTTTAAGCTCTTCCGTTTTCCCGTGCCGCACTGCCGATACCACCTCGTTTGTAAACTGTTCTGATGACACATAAAGCACATTGAAGTCCTGCTTGCTGTCTATTACGCTGTTTCCGATTGCGCTGAGCAGATGAGTTTTTCCCAGGCCAACACCTCCATAAATAAATAACGGATTGTAAACTTTTCCTGGTGTTTCCGCCACGGCCTTCGCCGCTGCCTGGGCAAACTGGTTGCTCTGTCCGCTTATAAAGTTTTCAAAGGTATATTTGGGGTTAAGGTATATTCCTCTGCTTGCAAGCCGCGTCTTTCTGCTCTCTAGCTTTGCTTCTATGCGCTTTATTTCTGCTGCCTGTTTTTCGGCAATCCTGTATTTCAATGTTACAGCGTGGCCCAACATTCCTTCCAGTATTTCGGTTATCAAGGTTGGATAATAATCCTCTATCCATTCTTTAAAGAACCTATTTGGCACCTCTAATGTGAGTTGCTGCTCTTTGAGCTGGAGAGGCCTTATGGGCTTTATCCACAACTCAAATATGCTGGTTCCTATTTTTTCTTCCATCTTTGAAAGGCTTTTTTCCCAAATCTCTTCTAAAATCATTCCCCGACCCTTCAGTTATTAACAATTTATTAACAGGCGTTAGTATCCCCAGCAGGGAGGTGCACTATTATATATCATCTCTTAAACTGCAAGCAAGGAAACTGTTGGTTTGCTGTTCATATTTTCTTCGTCCTTTCCGCCGTCCTTTTTTGTTAAATATATCATCACTTTTCTACGCATTTTATAAACACTAAAAACTCTTTTAAAAAGGTAGTTTTAGGCTTATTTGTAGTTACTAACACCCTCTAATACTACTACTAAAAATATTTTATATATAAGAAGTAGTAGAGCTTAGGGATTCTTTAGTCTCTTTTCTAAAAAGGCCCTTATGAATTTATTTATTTCTCCGTCAAGAACTGCATCAACGTTTCCGCTCTCAACAGATGTTCTGTGGTCTTTGACAAGTCTATAAGGTTGAAGAACATAAGACCGGATCTGGTTTCCCCAAGCTATGCCCTTCTTATCGCCCACTATTTCCTTCATCTTACTTTGCTGCTCACTCAGCGAGAGATTGTAAAGGCGTGATTTAAGAATCTTCAGAGCCGTAGCTTTATTTTTATGTTGGGAGCGTTCATTCTGACAGGAAATAACTATACCTGAAGGCATATGGGTTATCCTGACAGCAGAGGATGTTTTGTTGACATGCTGTCCGCCTGCGCCTGAGGCCCTGAAGGTGTCAATCCTTATATCATCAGGTTTTATTTTTATATTTATGTCATCTTCTATTTCAGGATAAACAATGACTGCGGCAAAAGAAGTATGCCTTCTTTTGTTTGCATCATAGGGTGATATTCTGACAAGCCTGTGAACACCGGCCTCGGCTTTGAGAAAGCCGTAAGAATAAGGACCGCTGACTGTAAATGTTGCGCTCTTTACACCAGCCTCTTCGCCAGGCAAGAGGTCTATAACCTGAATCTTAAATTTATGTTTTTCCGCCCAGCGCAGATACATCCGCAACAGCATCTGTGCCCAGTCCTGACTCTCTGTGCCGCCCGCGCCGGGATGAATGGAGACAATGGCATTGTTCTTGTCCAGCTCTTCGGACAGCAGGTGCCGCAGTTCCAGTTCTTCGATCGCTGCGCTCAGGGCTGTAATCTCTGCCTGAATCTCCTGCAGAAAGACAGCGCCCTCCTCCTCGTCCAATATTTTTATGGAGTCCTTAAGGTAAGCTGTTTTTTCTGACAGCGCTTCGAAGGGGAAAAGTATATCCTCTACGTATGCCTTTCTCTTCTGCAGCTCATGCATTTTACGGGGAGAATCCCACGAGGAAGAGAGGGAGAGTTCTTTGTCTATCTCTTCTATCTCATGTTTAAGCTTTGGGACATCAAAGATAGCCTCTAAGGGCTTCGATTTTTGCACTTAAGGCTGAAAGTTCTTCTACAAGTTCAGACTGCACTAACATATTACCTCCGGGATACATTTATTAATAATAAAACTGTTATCACAATGCACAGGTACGAAAATAGGTCGCCATAGCGTGAATAAAAACTTCTTCGTGCATCAGTCATCACATCCATTGTCATGGCCGTTCTCTGAAACAGGGATGTTGTCCCCAGCACTTTTCCTCTACTGTCAATAAAACCTGAGACTCCGGTGTTTGCGGCCCGGATTACAGGTTTTCTGTTTTCTATGGCACGGAACACAGCCATACTGAAATGCTGATAGGGCCCCGCTGTTTTTCCAAACCAGGCGTCATTGGTTATTGTCACTATAAAATTCCCGCCGCGCACGTATGATTTCCTTACCAGTCCGGGGAAGATAATCTCATAACAGATAAATACCCCAAAGCTCCCGTACGGCGTTTCAGCCCTTATATTGTGTTCCCCCGGCATATAATCCCCTATCCCGGAAACAAGCTTGTCTAAGAAAAACAGAACTCTTCTGAGGGGGACGTATTCACCGAACGGGACTAAATGTATTTTATCATAAATTAATGAAGGTTTTCCATCCGGCGCAAGGAGGATTGCGCTGTTTGTCAGAAGGTTTTTGCCGCTGTTCTTATCCCCATCAGCAGGTTCTTTGATAAGTACGCTGCCGAATAAAAGAGAAGTGTTCAATGCCTGTTGAAAACTGAGCAGTTCCTGAGTAAATGCCCGGTCAGAATTAAAATAGAAAGGCGCCGCGGTTTCCGGCCAGACAACCAGCGAGGGAGAAAGAACAGCCGCCGCCTGTGTTAAGTTCTTGTAGGTATCGAAAACTTCCCGCTGATAAGCCTGGTCCCATTTTCTGTCCTGCTCTATATTCCCCTGAATAACGCTTACCCTAACGTGCTTGCCGTAAGGGGCCTCATTTAAACGCCAGAATCCGTAGAAAAATACAGCAAGAATAGAAATAGAAAGCAGGGCAAAGCCTATCACTGTCTGGGAAAGCGGGAATAGTGGCATAGAGCGAAGGCGTTTTTTGATTATGAAGAAATCGGCGATGGCTCCGTTTACAGCCACAATTAGAAAAGATACTCCGTAAATCCCTGTAATGTCGGCAAACTGGATTGCGGGCAAGAACATGTGCTGGGAATAGCCAAGGCTTGACCATGGGAATCCCGTTAAGGCATAGGAACGCAAAAACTCAAGCGTTACCCAGATAACAGGCGCTATAAGAAGCGCCGGCAGACGGGTAGTTGCAATCTTCCATGAAAAAAGCACTGCAAAGAGTCCCGTATAAAGGCTCAGATACAGGCTGAGGAGAAAGACAAGCGCAAGGCTTGGGATTAAAGGGATATTGCCATAGTGGTTTATTGAATGATATATCCAGTACAGCGTGCCAAGAAAATAAGGGATGCCGAGATAAAGCCCGGCACGAAAAGCCTCGGACGGCTTTTTATCCGCGATGGAAATTAAGAACGGCGCAAGCGCAATCCAGGCAAGAAAGAAAAGATTAAAAGTCGGGAAACAAAAGATGAGGAGGGCGCCTGAAAGTACAGAAGGCCCGTAAATATAAAGCTTTTTTGCTATAAAATTTCTCATGCCTTGACAATAAAAAACTTAAAAGTGTAAAGTTAAAAGTTATCTGAGCAAGGTTGCATTTAAGATTTAACCTACAACCTTTAACTCTAAACTTAATCATACGGGCAGTTAGCTCAGTCGGTAGAGCAGAGGCCTGAAAAGCCTCGTGTCCGCAGTTCGATTCTGCGACTGCCCACCATGATTTTATTCTTATGGCCAATGTTGAGTCAAGAATAATCGCAACCCTTAAGCTTTTCGGGTTAATGGAGCTTGCCGGAAAGCGCTTTTAAAATGCCGGATATCCTTAAAATCTCCGCAGTCTTTGCCCTAATACTCATTCTTTTAAGAAAGAAAATGAACATAGGTTATGTCCTGCTTATCGCCTCCGGTGCCCTTGCGATTTTGTATCTCATGTCCCCTTCATCAATGGCGTCTGCGATAAAGGCTGCATTTATGGATAAAGTTACAATCAAGCTTGCGCTGGCCCTGACCTTTATAAGGACTTTTGAGTTAATACTCAGAGAGAAAGAGGTGCTGTCAGATATGATGACGGCAGCACGGCTGCTGTTAAGAAGAAAGAAGGCAGTTGTGGTCTCAATGCCTCTGCTGATAGGGCTTCTGCCCTCTGTGGGAGGCGCATATTTTTCAGCGCCTATGGTTGAGGAATCCGCAAAAGACATGAATATGTCACAGGAAGAAAAGGCATTTGTAAATTACTGGTTCAGGCATCCGTGGGAGTATATCCTTCCGCTTTATCCCGGAATATTGCTTGCCTCGGCAGTGTCAAACATAGAGCTGAGGAATTTAATTATTGCAAATATGCCCTACGCTGTTTTTGTTGCGATAACAGGATTTATGTTCAGTATGAAAGGCGCTTCAGGCAGATTTTCAGAGGCCGGGAACATATCAAGAAAAGGGCTCTTCAGTTTTGTTCCAATAGCGATAGTGCTTCTGCTGGTTGTTTTCTTTCACATAGAACTTCATTATGCCCTGCTCATTGTAGTCACGGGGCTTTTTATCTTTTACAGGTTCGGGCTGAAAGATGCAGTGAGGGCAGTCAAGCACGGGTTGTCGCTTGACGTCATTATGCTCATAGCTGGCATCATGATATTCAAGGAAATCATGGAGGCCTCAGGCGCGGTAAAAAACCTCAGCGAGTTTCTGAGAGTGAAAGGCATTCCTACTGCTCCGCTGCTTTTTCTGCTGCCGTTTGTGAGCGGCCTGCTGACAGGTCTTACGGTCGGTTTTGTCGGAAGCACATTCCCGCTGATATTGAGCATTGCGGGAGAATCGTCTGCAGGAATAATTTCTTTTGCGTTTGCTTCGGGTTTCTCCGGGGTTCTGCTTTCTCCTGTTCACATCTGCCTTGTGCTTACGAGGGAATATTTCAAGGCGGATATGTGGGGTGTTTACAAGAAGATAATCCCTGCATCCTCCATTGTGTTTCTCGTTGCAGTTGCCGAGTATCTGATTTTAAGATAGCGTATTCCTTATCTTGATTAAATCCACGGTGAACGGTTAGTATAATAATCAAAATTTTCTCTCCTCCCCAGATATTAGCGGGGGAGGCAGAATGGAGGTTACAATGTTTAATGACATAGCATGGGCAATGGCGCCTGCACAAGGGCAGGGAGCAGACGGAGGATCAACAATCATGTCCTTTCTTCCGTTAATATTAATTTTTGTTGTTTTTTATTTTCTCCTGATAAGGCCGCAGCAGAAGAAGGCCAAGGAACAGAAACAGATGCTTGAGAGTCTGAAAAGGGGAGATAAGGTTGTTACATCAGGCGGAATATATGCCGTTATTGAGGCTGTCGGCACAACTACGGTGACCTTGAAGATTGCAGAAAATGTAAAAGTAAAATTCGGCAAGGCATTCATTGCGGCTATAAGGCCTGCTTCAGAGGAAGATTGAATTGGCTCCGGACCTCAGCGCCTTGCATAATAACAAAAAGGCAAGGCTTTACATTGAAATGGCAGACAAATATCTTGAAGCCATTGGCTATACCGAGCATGGCCTCAGGCATACGGATATTGTCTCTAAAACTGCCTACAATATACTAAAAAAACTTTCATTCAGCGAAAGCGAGGCAGAACTGGCGGCAGCGGCAGGGTTTTTGCACGACATTGGTAATATGCTCGGGAGGAGCAATCACCATAAGATGGGCGCGATACTTGCGAAAGAAGTCCTCGAGGAACTCGGCTATGACCTCAAAGACATTACAAGGGCCATGCAGGCGATAGTAATGCATGAGGAAGACGAAGGTGTCATCCCTGATATGATTGCAGCAGCGTTGGTTCTTGCCGATAAGGCCGATGTGCACAGGAGCAGGGTGAGAAATCCCGCTATGGTTACAGAGGACATACACGACAGGGTTAATTATGCGGCAACGGAGTCGGAACTCTCAATAGATGCGGAGAAGAGGCTCATTACGCTTTCGCTTGTAATAGATACAAGGATCTCGCAGGTAATAGAATACTTTGAGATATTCCTGTCGCGCATGACTGCATGCAGAAAGGCAGCAAGGGTTTTAAACTGCGAATTCCAGCTTTATATTAACGACACAAGACTGGCATGAAAAATTAATGCTAATGGTGAATAGGAGATAGGGTAAATAGACAGATATTTTTTTTCGATTCACCGATTCACCTGAAAGCGATTCACCATAATAGTTTTTTGGAGGTTAGATTTAGATGAAAAAAAGGATTCAATGGAGATTTATTCTTATCGGCGCAACACTTATGCTGGCTGCAGTATTTTTTCTGCCTAACACGCCGTTTTTCAAAGTAATGCCTGATTGGTGGACGAAGAATATGCCTGACAAGGGCATAACGCTGGGGCTTGACCTTCAGGGCGGGATACACCTTGTTTTTGAGGTTGAAGGCGAAAAGGCTGTTGAGATAACAACGGAAAGGATTGCCCAGTCCCTAAGGGATATTATTTCAAAAAAGAAATTAAATGCAGAGATTACAAGCAAAGGGCTGCTTATAACAGTTGCTCCCTCTTCAATGGAAATAAGAAAAGCCATAGAAGACAATTATCCCGTGCTCGCACCTGTGGAGACAGGGACAAACATTGTCTATACGATATCAGACAAAGAGGCAAAAAGGATTAAGGACAATGCCGCTGATCAGGCGCTTGAAACCATCAGAAACAGGATTGACCAGTTCGGAGTTGCAGAGCCTACGATTCACAGGCAGGGAACAAATGAGATTGTTGTCCAGCTTCCCGGCATAAAGGATCCGAAAAGGGCCATAGAGATAATCGGAAAGACCGCACAGCTTGAATTCAAAATTGTTGATGACGCATCTCCTGTTGCCGCAGAGATTCCCGCAACAGCGGCGCCGGGCGAGGAAGACGCCGTTCTTAAGAAGTTTGCGGAAAAGATTCCCGCAGATGATGAGATACTCTTTGAGAAAAAGGTTAACAGGGAAACAGGCGTTGTAAGAAAGATTCCCATACTTGTGAAAAAACAGGCGGCGCTGACAGGAGACCTGCTCAAAGAGGCAAAGGTGAATATAGACTCTTCAGGTTCGGGTTTTCCTCATGTATCTATATCATTCAATGATGCAGGGGCAAAGCTCTTTGATGAGGTAACAGCGGCCAATGTCAAGAAACGGCTCGCGATAGTCCTTGACAACACCATATACTCGGCGCCTGAGATAAAGGAAAGAATCGGGGGAGGCAACGCACAGATTTCAGGAAGTTTCTCACTGGAAGAGGCAAAGGATCTTGCGATAGTCCTGAAGGCAGGAGCGCTTCCTGCGCCTGTAAAAATGCTTCAGAACATCACGGTAGGCCCGTCTCTCGGCACAGACTCTATTGAGGCAGGGAAGATGGCAGGAATTATAGGGACACTGCTTGTAGTAGTTTTTATGATTGTTTATTACAGGCTTTCAGGCGTTATTGCGGACTTTGCGCTTGCCCTTAATATCATATTGCTTCTCGGCGCAATGGCGTCTTTAAATGCCACACTCACAATGCCGGGCATTGCCGGAATAATACTGGCAATAGGCATGGCTGTTGACTCAAATGTGCTTATGTTTGAGAGAATACGGGATGAGCTGCGCGTAGGCAAAACGCCGAGGGTTGCGGTTGATTCAGGGTATAACAAGGCATTCTGGACAATATTTGACTCTCATGTTACAACCCTCATAACAGCTGCAGTGCTTTTTCAGTTCGGCACAGGGCCGATAAAAGGCTTTGCGGTAACACTCAGCCTTGGCGTTGCAATAAATCTTTTTACAGCGCTTGTAGGAACCAAGACAGTCTTTGACCTTATTCTGAGCAGGCGGGATGTCAGAAAGTTGAGCATATAGGAGGACAGATGCTGGAGCTGATTAAAAATACAAAAATAGATTTCATGGGGAAAAAGAAAATCGCATTTATATTTTCAGGGATTATTTCAATCATTGGAATAATCGCCATAATCCAGATAGCAACCGGAAAGGCAAACCTCGGAATTGACTTTGCAGGCGGCACTTCGATACAGCTTAAATTTGAAAAACCTGTTGTGCTCCATGATGTGAGAAAGGCGCTTGAAGACGGAGGACTTAAGGATTTTGACTTGCAGGACCTGCCTTCCGTAAACAAGATTCTCATAAGGGTGAAAAAGACAGAGCAAAAGCTCGGGCAGACGTCAAGCGAGGTAACAGAAATTCTTACCCAAAAGTTTTCCGGCAATAAGTATATTGTTGATTCCACGACTGAGATAGGGCCGAAAGTCGGCGGAAAACTCAGGGCAGACGCGGCAATGGCAATAGGAGTTGCAGTTTTGGGGATACTCATATATGTCGCATTCAGGTTTAAATTCAATTTCGGAGTGGGCGCGACAATAGCGACATTCCACGATGTGCTTGCAGTTCTTAGCGTGTTTTACCTTATGGGACACGAGATAAACCTCATTCTCGTGACAGCCCTGCTCACGATTGCAGGCTATTCGCTTACCGATACCGTTGTTGTATTTGACAGGATACGGGAAAATATGAAAGTGCGACATAAAGAACCGCTTGAGAGCATAATGAACGCAAGTATCAATGAGGTTCTCTCAAGGACAATTATAACTTCCCTTACAGTGCTTTTGACATCAGCTGCCCTCTTCTTTTTTGGAGGCGAAGTTATACACGACTTTGCTCTTGCTATGATAATGGGCGTTGTCATCGGCACCTATTCTTCAATATTCATTGCAAGCCCCACAGTTTTGCTCTGGGGAAGGAAGAAGGCGTTTGCAAGAAGATAACAACTGCAACGGTTAATAGGTGAATAGGTAAATGGGTTTTTGCGATTCACCGATTCACCTGAAAGCGATTCACCATATCATTCATAATGCATAGAAAATGGCTTGTAAGCAGGACCAATCCCGGCTATATCAAGTATCTGTCAAAGGCTGCCTCTGTTTCTCCTGCCTTTGCTCAGGTGTTGCTAGGCAGGGGGATAAAGACGCCGCAGGCAATCAATGACTTCCTGAACCCGCATATCTCCGGCCTTTCAGACCCCTTTGAAATTGACGGCGTAAAAACTGCGGTTGAGAGAATAAAACACGCTGCTGATACTAACGAAACTGTCCTTGTTCATGGCGATTATGATGCTGACGGGCTTACCGCAACCGCGATAATGGTTCATGCGCTCAGGACATCCGGAATAGACGTCCATTATTTTATCCCCGACCGAATTGCTCATGGATACGGTTTTAATCCTGTCGCTGTGAAGGAGGCAAAGAGACTTGGAGCAACCCTCATAATCACTGTTGACTGCGGAATAACATCTTTTGACGCGGCTGCTTGCGCAAAGAAAGAAGGGATTGACGTCATCATAACAGACCATCATGAACCGGTAAAAAAGATACAAGATGCACGATGCAAGGTGTACGATAAAGAAAATCATGCATCATTCGAACTGCCGGAGGCAGTGGCCATCATTAATCCTAAAAGCTCAAATTACAATTCTGAATGTTCAATTCTCTCCGGCGCCGGTTTGGCATTCAAGATTGCACAGGCATTGTCTATGATGCACGATGCACGATGCACGATACACGATTATTTAGACCTTGCAGCAATCGGCACAATGGCAGATGTTGTTCCTCTCACAGGTGAAAATAGAATTCTTGTAAAAGAAGGGATGAAGCTTATTCATGAAGGACGGAGGCAGGGGATAAGGACGCTCAAAAGCGCAGCAGGCCTTGATAAAAGAGAGCTCAGAGCCGGGCTTTTATCTTTCACTCTAATACCGCGGATAAATGCGGCAGGCAGGATTTCTGATGCCAGTGATGTAGTCCGTCTTTTATTGTCAGAGACAGAAGGAGAAGCGGAAGGCCTTGGTTCATGGCTTAACAGGCTGAATGCTGAGAGGCAGAAAATAGAGGAAGCGGTTTATCAAAAAGCCCGCGAGGCATTAAGAGTTATGCATGACGAACGTGCAATAGTGCTCTCAGGAGAGGGATGGCATCAGGGCGTTGTCGGTATTGTCGCATCAAGAATAGCAGAGGAATTTTACCGCCCCACAGTTATCCTCTCCATAGAGGATGGAATCGCAAAAGGCTCCGGAAGGAGCATTCCTTCTTTTGACCTGTGCGGCGGACTTGCCGGCTGCAAAGAATTCCTCCTGTCTTTCGGAGGGCACAGGCAGGCAGCGGGTGTGCGGCTTAAGGTTGAAAACATCCCGCTTTTTGAAAAGGCGATGCAGCGCATAGTTGAAACAGCTCTGTCTAAAGAAGATCTTGTCCCCTCACTGGAGATTGATGCGGATGTGGCGCTCTCTGAGGTCAACCATAGCCTTATCAGGGAAATCGCAATGCTTGAGCCTGTGGGCTGCTCTAATAAAGAACCGTTCCTTGCAGCCAGAAAACTTGAGGTCGTAAATCCAAGGATAGTAGGCAACAATCACCTGAAAATGAAACTAAAACACGGCGCGCATTCAGTGGATGCAATAGGGTTTGATATGGGAAGCACAGAGGTGTCCGGCGCAGTAGATGCTGTATTTACTCCGGCGCTGAATGAATATAACGGAAACAGCTATATCCAGTTAAGTCTCAAGGCGCTAAGGCCAAGTCAGTGAAAAATTCAAAATTTCAAAACTTTCCACTTAACGCCGAATTCTTAATTGGCAGTTCAAGGTGTATAATAAACTCATGGCTGAAGATGTTGCAACGATTGACGATTTAATAAAAAAAGTGCTCTCTTACAACCCTGATGCAGACGTTGAACTCCTGAAAAAGGCATATATTTTTTCCAGCGAGGCTCATGGCGATCAGACGCGGATAGAAGGCTCTCCGTATATAGAACACCCCCTTGCTGTAGCATCTATTCTTGCGGATATGAAAATGGATACAACCACTATTGCCGCAGGGCTTCTCCACGATACAATCGAAGACACAACCATAACGGCAAAAGACATGAAATCCCATTTCGGGACTGACGTCGCATTCCTTGTAAATGCCCTTACGAAATTAAGCAGGATGGAGTTCATGACAAAGGAGGAGGCGCAGGCGGAAAACTTCAGGAAGATGCTTCTGGCGATGGCAGAGGATGTACGCGTCATACTCATAAAATTTGCCGATAGGCTTCATAACATGAAGACCCTTGAGCACCTCCCTGAAGAAAAGAGAAAGAGGATTGCCGCTGAGACGCTTGATATTTATGCGCCGATAGCAAACAGGCTCGGGATTGGCTGGCTGAAAACGGAATTTGAAGACCTCAGCTTTAAGTTCATGATGCCTGAACTGCATGAAGAGATTGTAAAGAAGATTGCAAAGAGAAAAGAGGAACAGGAAGTTTATCTCAGAGGGGTTGTAAAGGAGATAGAAGCAAGGCTCAAAGAGGAAAATATAACAGGGAAGGCCTCATACAGGATAAAACATTCCTACGGCATCTATCAGAAGATGCAGAAGCAGAGTATTACATTTGAGCAGATACAGGATGTCCTCGGAATCAGGATTATAACGGACACAAAAGCCAATTGCTATGCAATTATGGGAATTATCCACTCGCTCTGGACGCCTGTGCCGGGCAGGTTCAAGGATTTCATCGGCGTCCCGAAATCAAATATGTATCAGTCATTGCACACGACAGTAATCGGGCCTAAAGGTGAGAGAGTTGAGTTCCAGATAAGAACTGCTGATATGAACAGGGTTGCGGAAGAGGGCATAGCGTCCCACTGGAAATACAAAGAAAAAGGCGCCCTAACTGAAAAAGACAGCAGGTATATAGTGTGGCTCAGAGAGCTGGTGCAGTCCCAGAAAGAACTTTCCAATGCAAAGGATTTTCTTGAAGAGGTAAAGGGCGCTGTTGTGCCTGACGTTGTATATGTCTTTACTCCCAGAGGAGATATTAAAGAACTTCCCTCAGGTTCAACCCCTGTTGATTTTGCGTACAGCATTCATACGCAGGTCGGACACAAATGTGTAGGCGCAAAGGTTGGCGGCAGGATTGTGCCATTGAGATACCAGCTGAAAAACGGCGATACGCTGGAGATAATAACCTCTCAGACGCACAAGCCGAGCAGGGACTGGCTGAAATTCGTTGTAACACAGCGCGCAAAGACCAGGATAAAACAGTGGATAAATACAGAAGAGCGGATACAGGGCGTGGAACTTGGCATTAAAATTCTGGAAGGTGAACTGAAAAAATATAATATGAGCAATGCGCTCATGAAATCCGATGAGATACTGCAAGCGGCAAAGTCTCTGGGAGTGTCTTCACTGGAAGAGCTTTTTGTATCAGTAGGATTCGGAAAGATGTCACCGCATCAGGTAATAAATAGACTGATGCCTGAAAAACCCGCGGAAGAGATAGCTGCAAAGCCTGTTAAGCCTTTAGCAGAACAGAAAGGGATAAGCATAAAGGGAATAGACAACATCCTCTACCATACTGCAAAGTGCTGTTATCCTGTGCCAGGAGACGGTCTCGTAGGATTTATCACAAGGGGCAAAGGGGTGACAATTCACAACAAGAAGTGTCATAACCTTGAAAGGCTTGCAATTGACAATGCGCGGCTTGTTGATGTTGAGTGGAGGCAGGACGGTGACACAACATACCCTGCAAGATTATTGGTTGAATCAGTGGATAAGCCGGGCGTGCTTGCGAACCTCAGCACGCTTGTGTCATCCGAGAATGTAAACATCAGTCATCTTGAGGCATTTTCAACTCCTGACCAGACAGCGCAGATTACGTTCATTGTTGAGGTCAGGGACAAAAAACAGCTTACAGCCATCATACAGAAGATAGCGTCAATGGACGGAGTATTAAGGGTGAAGAGATAAGCGGGCGTGGAAACTGCGCCTAAATATCACGAGTATCAATCTTAGAGCGGAGCCTTTTCTTTTCAGATACGATTCTTTTTTCAGCAAGAATCTTTTCCTTGGCCCTTTTTGAACGCTTTCTCTTCTGGCGCCGGATTTTTTCTATTATCTGCCGTTCTTCGCTTTCCTTTCCTTTTATCAGCTGTTCTATTTTTTTCACAAGGATTATCCTTGCATGATAGCGGTTAAGAGACTGCGAGCGTTCCTTCTGGCATTTAACCTCAATCCCTGTCGGGATATGCCTGAGATAAACGCATGTGGAAGTCTTGTTTACATTCTGCCCGCCCTTTCCTCCTGAACGGATGAAAGATTCTTCTATATCCCGAGCACGGATGTTAAGGCTGAGCATCTTTGCCTTTAATGCGCTTACTTTTGCCTCACTTACAGAAAATATTGTCATAATGGAGATAGTATATCACCTGTGACTGCTGATTGACACGGCGCTCTGTAAAGGTCAATAATTAAACATGACGCAGAGATATAATGCATTCGGGCAGTACATGAAAAAGCAGTTCGGCACAAATGTTTATAAAGTTAACATTGACGCCGGTTTTACATGCCCGAACAGGGATGGCAGTCTCGGTTTTGGAGGCTGCATTTACTGCAACAATGACAGCTTCAGGCCAAGCTCATGCAAGCCTTCAATGTCAGTAAAAGAGCAGATAACAAACGGCATTGCATATCTGAGCAGGAGATACAAAGCAAGCAAATTCCTTGCATATTTTCAGCCATATTCAAACACATACGCGCCTGTTGAGGAACTGGAATCGCTCTATAAAGAGGCATTGCAGGAGCCGTCAGTCATCGGACTTGCCATAGGAACGAGGCCTGACTGCATTGACAGCGAAAAGCTCGCACTGCTTGAGTCTTTAGCAAAGAAGCATTTTATTCTTGTGGAATACGGGTTCCAGTCAATTTATGATAAGACACTCAGGTTCATAAACAGGGGGCATGATTATAAAACTTTTCTTGATGCTGTTTCTCTGACAAAGAGCAAAGGCATCTTTGTAGGCGCGCATCTGATTGTGGGATTTCCAACAGAGACAAGAGAAGAAACGCTCAATATGGCGGATGAGGTATCCGGACTTCACCTTGATTTCCTGAAGATACACCAGCTTCAGGTTGTGAAGGATACGCCGCTGGCGCAGATGTACAAAGAAAATCCCTTTCATACATTTGAATATGAAGAGTATCTGGATTTTGTTGTGGATTTCATAGAGAGGCTTTCTCCTGATATTGTTCTTCAGCGGCTCTTTGCAACAACCCCTGACGACATGCTTATTGCGCCGAGATGGGACAGGAGCAGGCATCAGATTACAAACGACATACAGCAGAGGTTTATTGAGAGGGATACATTTCAGGGGAAGAAATATAAAGGGCAGGGGGTTATTGCCCCTTTGTCAGTTCTTTAAATAATTTTTTAAGTCCTGTTTATCACCTTGCTCTAATTCTTCCATTCCAATCAAAATTTATGAATTAACTGGGTTAGGCTGCGGTGTGGCAGATATTTGATGGGTATTTGCAATTTGAACATAGCGACTCAGCTAAATGGCGCGGGGCAACCGGCCTAACCGGATAAAGTAAGAGGCTATTCCCGGTCGCCGTACAGCCTGTTGTTATGTTCTCGATGTAATTATAAACCATGAGATTATGAAAATTGTTCCTATAGCAGACAGATAAGTTATCTTCAAGAGCCTTTGCTCATAAGATGGATTGAAATTGGCTCTGCGCAATTTTGCATGGTGTAATATGGTTTCTATTGTAGTTGATATAACAATGTATGCACCCAGCCCCAGCCGCTGATAAAATCCATTGAAATAGACAAGCATAATAAATGGAATTACAGATGTAAGCATCATAAATTTCGAGCGCATTTTCTGGAGGGCGATTTGTTCCTCTTTAGTCAGTGTGTTTAAAAGCTTCAAGAATAAAACAAAATAGACGGCAAGAACTGCTAGTCCAAGATACAATATGATATTTTGATTAGTCATAATTTATTTATTTTTTAAACATAATCTTCTTTTCAATGTTATCTCTATATTGCCTCCAATTTACTTTTAAATCAAGGGTTGCAAAGGTAAGGGCGAGATAATTTGAGAATTAATTATCCAGCATTGCTTAATGGATTAATTCTTTCACCCGCTCCCTTAGCTTATCCGCAAAAAGCTGATATTTACCTCTGCCGGCCTGTTCTCCGGTTATGTCCAGCAATGACGGATAAAAAGGTTTATCAAAACGTATTGTTATCTTTTTAAATCTCGGCAAGTATGCGCCCTTTGGAAGCGACTCAAAACTTCCTTTTATTGATGCAGGGACAACCGGCACGTTGAGTTCCAAGGCAAGAATGCCGATGCCCTTTTTAAATTCCATCAGAGTTCCGTCATAAGACCTTCCGCCTTCAGGAAATATGCAGAGCGCCTTGTTATTTTTCAATACATAGGCAGAAAGCTGGAGAGCTTTGCCCAGATATGTCTCCGGGTCTATGGGTATAACATGCGCGAGCCCTGCAAAAAATGCAGTCAGCCTGCCTGTGAAATATTTCTGGAATCCCTGAAAATAGAGCGTTTTATAGGTGGTTAATGGAACGGCAGCGCCTATGGCAAAACCATCCAGATTGCTGCAATGGTTTGGGGCGATGATAAAAGGAACATTAGGGATATTTTCTACACCTTTAGCCTCAAGCCTGAAGAAAATTCTGAAGAATAGTTTGAATAACAGCATCAGGCTTGAGACAAACAACCATCCTATCATTCCTTGTTTAAGCCCGACTTTTTTCTTCTCCGCGTCCTCCGGCTCCTGTGAGAAGATATGAGAAAGCCCTTTTTCCGCTTGCTGATAGCTGACTGCTGATAGCTGACTGCTGATGGCTGACCCCTTTATCTTTTCCACTATCTCTCCGACTGTCTGGATATCCGATGCAAAGGTCTCAGGGAGTTTTATGGAGAATTTATTTTCAAGGCTTACAACAAGCTCTATTCTCTGAAGCGAATCAAGTCCGAGGTCAAGCTCAAGATTGTCTTTAGACTGAATCGGCAAGGGTTCTTTAAGAAAAGGCGTTAAGCATTCAATGACATTTCTGCCTGTTTCATCTGCCATGAGTTCTTTATCTTCACTCTTCGCCACAGGCGAACCCGCCCGAGGCGGGAACTTTTCACTTTTAACTTTTACCAGGTCTTTAATCATGAACCTTCTCAATTTCCCGAGAGGAGTCCTCGGCAGAGGCTCGGAAGACAGTGTAAAACCTTTAATCCGCATGTAAGGCGGCAGCTTGCCTGAGATACGGCTCAGATCCCATCCCAGCGCCTCATGGATATTGCCTGTCTGCTGCTGTCTTGCATAGTCAAAATCAGGGACGATGATTGCATGAAGGGCTTCTATCCCGCCTTTTTCTTCAATGCCAAGGACGCAGATCTCTTTAATCAGAGGAATCTTTGAATATTCTTTTTCTACCTCTTCGGGATATATATTTTTGCCTGAACCGAGAACGATAACTTCCTTTATGCGTCCTGTGATAAAGAGGTAGCCGTCTCTGTCAATATATCCGAGGTCTCCGCTGAAAAAATAATTGTCTCTGATGGCCTGCTCTGTTACCGTCGGGTTTTTATAATAGCCCTTCATTACCATAGGGCCTCTGATTGCAATCTCTCCTTCCTTCATCAAACCTAATACACTTCCGTCCGCAGGGCTTATTATTTTTATCTCCGCGGAAGGCAGCGGTTTTCCGGCAGAGCCGGGCTTCCGCTTATTTATCGGGTTGAACGTAACAACAGGAGATGTCTCTGTAAGCCCGTAGCCTTCAAGTACTGTAAAGCCCAATGCCTCAAGTCCTTCCATCACCTGGGGGTCAAGCTTTGCGCCTCCGCTCGCAAAAAACCTGAACCTGCTTCCAAGCGCATTGTGAACCGGCTTGAGTATTGCCTTGCTGATATTGATGCCTGTTTTCTTTCTCAGGCTGCCGGAAAATTTCAAGAGCGTTTTCATTAACAATGGCGAGGGCGCCGGAAGTTTTTTAAATTTATCAAGAATCCCGTTTCTTATCATCTCAAGCAGTTGAGGAACGCCGACAAGAATGGTAACGCCGTTGTCTTTCATTGCTGAAGTAATGTCAGGCCCCTTTAAACTCGGGGAATATGTTATTGCCGCGCCTAAAAAAAGCGGCACAAGGAATGTGGACATGAATGGATAGGTATGGTGCAGAGGCAGAAGCGAAAGGACATTATCGGATTTTGTGATGACGCCTGCCTTTATCAGAGCATCTGCATCAGAGCAGAAATTTCCGTGCGTCAGCATTACGCCTTTAGGAATCCCTGTTGTCCCTGATGTATAGATGATGGAGGCGATATCTTCAGGCGACGTCTCAGGATAACGGATTGCTTCTTTAGCTCCGCATATCTCCCTAAAATCAGGAGAATCAAGGTTTATTTTCCTTATATCCAGCCCCTCGGCTGCTTCATTTACATTTGCTTCTGTCTTTGAGCTGAAAAAGATAATCCTTGACTCAGAATCAATGAGTAGATTTCTTAAAGATTCAGGATTGAGCTGCGAGTCAACCGGAACCGCAATTGCTCCGGCAATCACGATTCCTAAGTATGCGGCGCACCATTCAGGCCTGTTTTCTGAGTATATGGCAATCCTGTCAGCCTTGTTGATGCCTGTTTTTATCAGGCAGGATGCGATGGCTTTTGAATCTGAAGCAAATGCGCTATAGGTTATTGTCTTCCATGTGCGGTCAAGATAATAAAAGGCAATATTATCCCCGTGTTTAGCTGCTGTATTTAAGAATATGCTATGGATAGTGTCGCCAGTCATTTTTATTCATTATCTGAAAAGTTATGCAAAATATCAACATATTATTATTTTATGCTAAAATCAAAACAATTAACGGAGGAGCTATGGTACCGGAATTAAAATTTGACGAGAAAGGGTTAATACCTGCAATCATACAGGATGCGGAAAGCAATGAAGTCCTGATGATGGCATATATGGATAAAACATCGCTTGAAAAAACCCTGCAAACGGGGCGGACGCATTTCTGGTCGCGCTCAAGGCAGAAATACTGGATGAAGGGAGAGACTTCCGGGAATGTGCAGGAAGTTAAGGAAATCCTTTATGACTGCGATGAGGACACCCTGCTTGTAAAGGTAATCCAGCGCGGTGCAGGCGCCTGCCACACAGGAGAGAGAACCTGTTTTTTCAGAAGCATCAAAAAATTCTGATTAAAGGTCGCAGGCTATGACTGTCCTTCGGCAACCTTAAACTACCTCTTAAAAGTGCCGATGTTAGTGCGATAGATTAACCTCCTATAAGTTCTCAGGCGGGGCTATCCGCTTCACTTCGTTGCGACTTCAGCCCCTATTCTGACAGACCCGTGAATCTTGCCTTAATCCAGCCACAACCTGCTTGCTTATTGTTAAGCAAGCCCTTGCTTTAGCACGTCGTGCAGGTGAATGATGCCGATTGCCTTTCCATCTGAATCAGGGACTGCAAGGGAAGTTATAGAATGGGTCTCCATTATTGAGAGGGCTTTTACCGCAAGCTCGTCTTCGGAGATTGTCTTTGGATTTTTTGTCATAACCTCTCCGGCCTTCATATCAAAGAAATCCTTGCCCCATTTTTCTATGCCCCTGCGTATGTCGCCGTCAGTTAAAACACCCAAAATCTTTTTGTCTTTATCGCTGACAATCGCAACTCCGAGCCGTTTTGATGATATCTCCACAACTGCCTTCGTCATTTCAGTTTGAGGAGATACAAAAGGAAGGGCGTCTCCAGTGTGCATGAGGTCTTTGACTTTTATGAACAGTTTTTTCCCGAGATTCCCGCCGGGATGAAAGAATGCAAAATCTTCCTGCTTCAGCCCCCTCTTCACCATAAGGGCAACGGCAACAGCATCTCCCATTGCAAGCGCCGCTGTTGTTGATGCTGTCGGCACGACTCCGAGAGGGCACGCTTCTTCCTTGACAGACACATCAAGATGCACATCCGCTGATTTTGCAAGGGTTGAATTCCGGCTGCCCGTCATTGCAATCAGGCCTACATTGAATCTCTTTAAAAAAGGTATCAGCCCTGAAAGTTCCTCTGTCTCACCGCTGTTGGATATGGCGATGATTACGTCATCTGATGTTACCATGCCGAGGTCTCCATGGCTTGCCTCCGCAGGATGCATAAAAAATGCAGGAGTGCCTGTTGATGCAAGAGTGGCTGCAATCTTTTTGCCCACAAGCCCTGATTTGCCCATGCCTGTGACAACAACCCTGCCCTTGCTTTTGAATATAATATCTATTGTTTTTTCAAAAGTGCTGTCAAGTTTTTCCGCGAGAGCAGCGACAGCCTCCGCCTCAATCCTTAAAACCTTTTTTGCTATGTCAATGATATTTTCCATTTTTTATTATGCCTCTTTAACAATTCCATGCAGGGTTTTAATGGTTTTGAGCAGGTTCAAAAAAGAATCCAGCTTTATCATATTCGGCCCGTCGCATAATGCCTTCTCAGGCTCGGGATGAACCTCAAAGAATAGGCCGTCGACACCAACGGCAACTGCTGCCCTTGCCAACGGTTCTGCAAATTCCCTCTGGCCTCCTGATGAAGCGCCCTGTCCGCCGGGAAGCTGGAGGCTGTGAGTAACATCAAAAATCACAGGATAGCCGAAAGAACGCATTATCGGAAAGGCCCTGAAATCAACAACAAGGTTGTTGTATCCGAAAGATGCCCCCCTCTCTGTAATGAATAAATTATGATTGCCCTCTGCTGTGAATTTCTCTATTATGTTTTTAACATCCCACGGAGCAAGGAACTGGCCTTTTTTGATGTTCACAGGCTTTCCTGTTTTTGCCGCCGCTGAAATCAGGTCTGTCTGCCTGCACAGGAATGCTGGAATCTGTAGGACATCAAGAACCTCTGACGCAGTTTTCACTTCTGCAATAGAATGCACATCGGAAATAACAGGAATGTTCAATCTGCTTTTTATGTCTGAAAGTATTCTTAATCCTTTTTCAATTCCCGGGCCCCTGAAAGATTTTATTGAGGTCCTGTTTGCCTTGTCATAGGAGCATTTAAATACAAAGGAAAGCCCGGCGCTGCTGCATATATCCTTCAGTTTTTGGGCTGTATGAAGCGTTACATCTTCATTCTCAATAACGCAAGGCCCTGCAATTATCAGGGGAAGGTTGTTTCCCCCAAGCTTTATACCAGCTATATTCACCTCTTTTGTCAGCGTAACCATTAAGAGCGTTTTCCCTCTTTATTTTTTTTCATTTCTACTTCGCTCTCGTCATACTGAAACAGAGCGCGTTTTTCCCTCAAAGAAGCAGCTATAAATTCTCTGAATAGCGGGTGAGGATCCGTAGGCCTTGACTTAAACTCAGGATGGAACTGGCAGCCTAAAAACCAAGGATGGCCTTCGACTTCAATAATCTCCACGAGTTCTCCGTCAGGGCTTGTCCCGCTTATCTTCATCCCGTGCCGTGAGAGTATTCCTTTATATGCATTGTTGAACTCATACCTATGCCTGTGCCTTTCTGAGATTTCCTTTATGCCGTAAGCCTTGAATGCATTTGTATTGCTTTCCAGGACACAGGGATATGCTCCAAGCCTCATCGTGCCTCCCTTTTCAGAGACATCAGTCCTTTCCTCTATCTTGCCCTTCCTGAAATCAAACCATCTCTCCATGAGATAAATTACAGGGTCTTTTGCATTCAGGTCAAACTCTGTGCTGTTTGCGTTAAGCCCGCATACATTCCGTGCATACTCAATCACAGCGCACTGCATCCCAAGGCATATCCCAAAATACGGTATCTTTTTCTCACGGGCATATTTTGCAGCCTCAATCTTGCCTTCAATCCCCCTGTAACCAAATCCACCGGGCACAAGGATGCCGTCTGCTGCTGATAAATATTTATCTGCTCCATGGACTTCAATCTCTTCTGAATCAATCCACTGTAGATTTACCCTTGCATCATTTGCGATTCCGCCGTGTGTCAGCGCTTCTGTAAGGCTTTTGTACGAATCTTTAAGCCCTACGTATTTGCCGACTATGGCGATAGTTACTTCATGCTTCGGCTCTTTTAATTTTCTTACAATATCTTTCCACTGTATCAGGTCAGCGTCTTTTGCAGGGAGTTTCAGCTTATTGATAATCTGCTGGTCAAGCCCTTCTACGTTGAGCGCCATGGGCACCTCGTATATTGTATCCACATCCATTGCCGTGATAACCGCGTCGCCTTCAAGGTTACAGTGGATTGCTATCTTTTTCTTTGCCTCAGGAGTAATAGGCTTGTCTGTTCTGCATAAGAGCAGGTCAGGCTGAATACCTATTGCGCGCAGCTCCCTTACACTGTGCTGTGTGGGCTTTGTCTTAAGCTCGCCGGCTGTCTTTATATAAGGCACCAGCGTAAGATGCATATAAAGAACGTTTTCTCTTCCTACGTCATAGCGCATCTGCCTTATTGCCTCAAGGAACGGAAGGCTCTCGATATCGCCGATTGTGCCGCCTATCTCAACTATGACTACATCATTATTATCGCTTACGGATTTTATGGCTCGCTTTATCTCATCAGTGAGATGAGGCACAACCTGAACCGTGTCTCCGAGGTAATCGCCGCGCCTTTCTTTTGTTATGACATTGTAATATATCTTTCCTGTCGTATAATTATTTGCCTGAGAGGTTCTTATATGAGTGAATCTCTCGTAATGCCCGAGGTCCAGGTCTGTTTCCGCGCCGTCATCTGTTACGAAGACCTCTCCGTGCTGAAACGGGCTCAGCGTGCCGGGGTCAACATTGATGTAAGGGTCCAGTTTCTGGATTGTGATTTTCAGCCCCCTTGCCTCAAGAAGGGCGCCTGTTGCAGCGGCAGCAATGCCTTTTCCCAATGACGATACAACTCCGCCTGTTACGAAGATAAACTTAGCCATTTCTTTACCCTCTCTAAGTCCTGCGGTGTATCAACACCCACAGTCTCGTAAGTCGTTTCTTTTACTTTTATGCGGAATCCATTTACGAGCGCCCGAAGCTGTTCAAGTTTCTCTGTCTTCTCTAATTCCACGGGTTCCATTTTTGCAAGATTTAAAAGCGCATCACGCCTGTAACTGTAAATGCCAAGATGCTTATACATCAATAGTCCGGAAGTCTGAATATCTGATGCATGATACATGATACATGATGCACGATTGTCTTTATCCTGTATCTTGTATCCTGCATCCTGTATCCTGAATTCGTCTCTGTCAAACGGAATCGGCGCTCTTGAAAAATACATTGCAAAGCCTTCTTTATCAAAAACAGCCTTAACAACATTGGGGTCAAAGATTTCTTCAGGGTCTTCTATTTTTTTTATCAGGGTTCCCATTGCCGCCCTTTTGTCGTCAAGCAGCCTGATGACATCGTCTATCATCTCGGCTCTGATGAGAGGTTCATCTCCCTGAACATTGACAATTATATCATAATCAAAAGAAGCGGCGACCTCTGCTATGCGATCTGTGCCTGATGCATGTTCCTTTGAGGTCATTACAGCCTTGCCGCCGAATTCAATAACGGTTTTAAATATAGCATCGCTGTCTGTTGCAACAATGACATCTTCTGCAAGTTTTGATTTCTTTGAGTTCTCATAAACATGCCGTATCAAAGGTTTGCCATTTAGGGGTGCAAGGGGCTTTCCCGGAAAACGGGTTGAATCGTAACGGGCAGGGATAATAACAATCGCTGTCATGCGCTTGGATAATTATAAATGATTTGGGAAAAAATTTAAATGAAAAAGCAGAGTCTCTTCTATGCTAAAATCCAACATGGAATTTGTTGATGTTCTTTTCCCTATTAATCTTGGCCCGCTGACATACAAATGCCCTGAGCATCTGATTGATAAAGCGCATCCCGGAATGCTTGTTTCAGCGCCTCT
>Ga0209417_1001541_pt1 | contig 41641 bp, 60 predicted proteins | sample RifGroF2_FD_184002 | JGI IMG/M metagenome (GOLD analysis project Ga0209417, IMG submission 184002) | Groundwater microbial communities from Rifle, Colorado, USA - Groundwater F2 (SPAdes) (version 2) | ecosystem: Environmental > Aquatic > Deep subsurface > Groundwater | place: Rifle, Colorado... | reverse complement strand
TAGGGTTACTGATGGGCTCCTGCGGGAGTTTCTTATCAAGGGGCTTTACCCAGCGGCTCGGCAGGAGGTTGCCCGGGGAATCCGAGAACGGGAAGAACAAATCGATTTCTTAAAACAACTTGATCGGGCTCTCGTCGAAGAGATCGGGGAAAGTGATGAAGAATAGGTCAGTGACCTAAGGAGGATCGATGATCAAAATCGCGATAGTGGTCAACCTTGCGGCTGACCAGGACAAGAACAGGGAGGCCCTGCGTATGCTCGACCATATGCAAGGGCGACATCCGGAGGTGAAGCTGTCTCGTTTGTGGCACGATCGCAGCGCCTTAATCGAGGTCGTGGGCGAACAGGAGACCCCCGCCCAGGATGCCGCCGCCGAAGTCAAGCGGGGCTTAAAGATCAATGACTGCTCGATCTGGCACGAGCAGGTAATAAGGGGGCAATATGCCGCCTACTAAAAAGATCTACGGGGTGGGGCTGCTTGTCGGGGAAAGGATCAAGATTATCGGTTGGTCCTTGTTTCAGACGAGTCGCCAGCCAGGCCCGGTGCTTATCCAAGCCCAACAGGAGCTGGACCAATTCAACAAGGACCACGTCGAGGCTTACGCCGCGGTCGGGGTCGTGACCGAGCCGTTTGTTCCGGCCCGGATCTGCCGGTTCGAGGCGGACGAGACGTTGGCGGCGCACCACACCTGGCTGGCAAAGAGCAGGGTTAAGATGATGGTGACTTATAAAAATTTTGAGAAAGGCGTAGCTGATGGCTAGGTCGCTGACCTATAAAAGGAGCAAACTATAATGAACCAGGCAATGCTGAAACAACAAATGACTGCCGCGAAGCTTATGCAGGAACAGACAATAGCGATCCAGGCCATAGCGGAGAAGTACGGCGGGGTTTGTTATGTGCGACATGACGAAATCCGTATCGAAATCCCCGAGGAGCACATGGCTGAGGTTATGGCCGAAATCAAACAAACAAATAAAAGGAGCGGAATAATGCCCACAGTTACCCTAGCTACACCGGAGTTTATAACTTTTCTTGCCGGCTGCAAGAAGGTCTCGGACGACAACTTCCAGCAGAACAATCCCCACAGCCTTGCCGCCCCCGCCTTTCGCAGCGACGAAGGCAAACGCTACATCAAGGTCGTCCGGGACACCTCGGCTTACTGCTTTATCGACAAGACCAATGGGGATATGCTGAAGGCCGCGAGCTGGAAGACCCCCGCCAAGCACGCCCGTGGCAACATCTTTGATGAGCACAATGGCCTGAAGCATATGGGTCCGTATGGGCCGGCGTATTTGAGAGGGTGATATGGGGCCTGAGTCTGAGGTAAAACTTATTCCATTTCTCTGTTCTGGCGGGGGCGGCACAGTCTTATTTACTTGGAAAGAACCATCCCAGTTATGTGAAGACTGCGCTTTCTGGGCAGACAATTCTATTCACTTAGGTGGGGGAGATAACGACAATGAAACCAATTCTGACGTATGAGGTAACAGGCGACGAACTCAAGGTCATGGGCTGCGGCGTGATCGTCGAGCAGTGGGACAAGCGGAAGTTCGGTAAGGGTAAGAGGGCTTGGGAATCTGAGAATTTTACCCTGGCTGAAAAGGCCATGGCGAACAAAATTTACGCCCTTGCCTACGATTGGGAACTTCGCCGCGGCTATCCTCAGGCGTATCGCTGCAGCCTCAAGTCGTATCTGTTCCTGCAGCGGCTTTGTAACTTTTTCGGAATGTTGTAAGCACCCCCAAAACCAAAGTAGTAACCCGAGCCGGGCGGCACTCCGGCAACCGCTACGACTGCGGCAAAAGTCGTAAAGGAGCGTATTATGATGAAGACTTCAAAGATGTTCGTAAGGATCGACCAGAAGCTGGCAATCCTCGCAGGCAAAATGGAGTACGGCACCGCCGTAGTCGAAATTCCGGTCGCGGAGTTGACCCAGGAAGAGCTGGCGATTGTGGCGGCGCTGCCGGTGAACAGCTGGGGCGGCGAATACCACCTCGACCCCTACTACGGCCTCGGCTCCGCCGTGGTCGACCCGGTGGTCGACGCCTCGGTCGAATCGATCCGGAAAGTGTTGCGAAGTCGGGTCCGGAGCCTGGCTGAGCAAGCAGTACAGAAGAAAGCCAGGATTGAGGCCGCGGTAGAGAAGTTTGAATCGTCAACCGACGAGGAGCTGTGCGCCGCTTGGACAGAGTATTACTCCAGCCCGTCACCTACGTGGTTTAATGTGCCGTCTGAAGAGCTGTCTGAGATCTGTAAGGACCCAAGGGTGGCCGGACGGGCCCGGGCAATTGCAGCCATGGTTACGGCCAAGAAGAGCAGAGAGGTCGCCGCGAGGCGGGAGGCGGAGGAAAAAGCTGAAGCGGAGCGTCTCCAAAAAAGAGTTGCAGGACTTGCTGCCTTAAAAGCCTGGGCGTTAGACCACGGATCTGAGCGGCTGCACCTGATGCTTGAGTTGCAGGCCGGGGATTGGGTGTCGGTCGCCCAGCGGGAGTACCAGGACGACCACGCCCCGGACGGGTATGAGCGCGGCAACCACGGCGGGGTGGCGAAAAAACGCCCTACCTTGGAAGAGCTGAAGGAACTGCAACACCTCCAGCGCTTGGTTGAGGCAGCCGGCGGGGTCCTTCGGTCTCCAACAATCGATTGGGTAGTAGCTGAGCCTGACTATGAAAATGACGACGAGGGCAGGAAGTACACCGTCGCCGAGGTCCAGGTCTGCAGCCCGGACGGCGACTGCACCTGGTACGCCAGGGAACTGTAACAATTAATGGAACAGGGCGGTCGACTCTGCCCTGTTCCTTCCATAAACAAACCACGAAGGAGAAAAGAACAATGAAGAAAGCGCATCGTTATAATAATCTGTCCACCAAGAAGTGCAGCACCCCTGGTTGTGACCGCCACATCAAACAGAACGTCCTGGATAGAAAGCCGTCCGCGGATCTCTGCTACCGCTGCTTCTGCGCCAAAGAGGCCAAAAGCGGGAACAAGATCCTCAGCGGCAACAAGGCCCGGGTGAAGCACAACGCCGGCGGCAATATCGACAGGCCTGTGGTTGAGAAGATTGGTAATGCCCGCCGTAGTTTCCGGACAATTCAATAGGTCAACTGACCTATCCTACAGGAGCCGCGATGTACTTTGAACACAACGGAGCCAAGTGGTTAATAAAGAGAGGCCCTTCTTGTTATGTCTCCCGGGTAGGTAAAGAAGATGTATATGTGGAGAAGGCTGGGGACCGGGGCGGGCGTGGTTCAGATGGCAGGCTGTATCGATGCTGCCGGAAGTTCGCCGCCGAGAGTGGTGAGGTGTTGCGCGATCACGAATCGACCCCACCCCACATCACGGTCGACTGGCTGAGACAGGCTGGCTTTATCGACCTGGGCAGACGCTGTAGTAATCCGGCCTGAAGACCACAATTTCAGGCTCAAAACCCAACAATTAAAAGGAGTATTATGCCGTTACTAAAAGGAGCAGTAAATCTTATTGAGTTGGTCGTCCCTGCAGAAGTTGTTTTCGACGACAAGCAGGTACGCGAACACCTCTTCATGGACATCGACGACAGCTACGACGAGTTCTCGGTCGGCTGGGTGAACCCGTCGGATATGTTTGACACCTCGGCGCCATCCCAGGTGCTTGGTGAATATGTTGTGCTGTCGATGCGGGTTGACAAACGGACGGTCCCGGGAGCCGTACTAAAAAAACTGGTCGCCAAGGAGATTCGCCGGGTGATGCAGGAGAAACAAGTCCCTAAACTCAGCCGAGCCTCTCATATCGAGATCAAGGCACGGATCCAGATTGAGTTGCTGCGAAAAGCCAGGCCCACTTCAGCTACTTTTGAGGCAGTATGGCGCGTTCATGATCACCGGCTCTTTTTCCTTGGTGCCCCGGGCAGCCCTATGGATTCCTTTCTGGAGCTGTTCTCTGAGACGTTCGGCGGGGACCTCACTGTGATCGAGCACGAGCGTAACGAGGACTTCCTGGCCTGGGCGTGGTGGCAGTCGGAGGAGATCAGCATTGCCGGCAGGATGGTGATCGGGGAAGGCCCCGAACAACAGGTAGTCTGTGCCGGGGGCCCGGAAGCGTTCAAGGCCCTGGCCCTAGGTAAGAAGATCTCCCAAGCCCAGATCAAGGTCGACGGCAAGGGCGTCTGCACACTCGTACCTGACGTGATGGTCTTTAAAGGGATGAAGCTGCCGACCGTGGCCGCCGCCGGGGATATCGATGACGGCTTGGTCCTGGAGCGGATCCACCTCATCACTGAGCTGGTTGACGCCGTCCACGCCGAGTACCAGGAATACCTCGGAGCGGACTTGTCCGGAATGCATGGGTGGGTTGAAGAGTCCATCTAACAACAAAAGCGAGGGCGAATAGTCGTCCTCGCTTACAAAAGGAGCATGACGACAATGACAGAGAGAATCGAGTTGGTACGAGGAATGTACTTCGAGATCGAGGTCGAGCGGGACGAATTCGCCCAGGACCCGACCAGGGATATGGATATGGCCTCAATCAATGTGTTTGACGATCAGGCCAGTTTCTGCACTTTTATGTCCGGCAAGGGATGGGATGAAGCCCAGCCACTTTACAGTGACGACGGTGCTGTGAAGGCTGCCCTCGGCGGTGAGGTCCTGAAGGACTATGACGGCAACCTCTACATGGGCCTTGAGCAGTACAGTCACAGCGGCGATGTACTTGCTCTCTGCAGGTCTGGCAACTTCCCTGACCGTCGCTGGGACGTCAGCCCGATTGTCGGCTTTATCTCCCCGCACCTGGATGCGGACAGCGATGTTATCAAGCAGTACCACGACCTCGCTGCCGAGGGCAAGGTCGACGAGGCCAAAGCCGTCCTGGCCAAACGCCTCAACCAGGACATCAGGGTCTACAACCACTACCTGGCCGGCGAGATTTACCAATACAATGTTGCCCTGTATGATGCCGACGATACCCAGATTGGAGAGTCCGATTCATGCTGTGGCTTCATTGGAGAAGAGGACTACTGCCTGCAGGAGGCCAAGGACGCCGCCTGGCACATGGCGTTGAGCGTGTTGACCAAGAAGGAGCTACAGGATTTCTTGGAAGCTCCAGTTCTGGACGGCCTTACTGAATATGTGAGGGACTGGGCTGAGAAGGTCCTGAGCGCCGAGGAGCGGGAGGGCAAGTCGCTGTCCGAGATCGCGCACCGGTTGTACTGCTACATCACGAACACCTATCTGAAAGACGCCGACGCCCACACTTTGATCTGTAGGGTGAAGGATGATGTCTGGGGAGAATACCCAGAATTTCCTCGGGTTGATTGGGTTGATGATGTCAGTGAGTGGAGTACCAACCTGGGCTACTGGGAATGGGTTGAACACAAAATTGAGGAGGCACGACAATGAACACAAGAGAGAAAGCAAAGCTTGTCCGTAATGCCTGTGTCAAGGCCTACAATATGGACTACGATGAGTTCTGTGCCTTTTTCGGCGAGGAAGGCCAGCATGAGAATTACCTCAAGGAGAAATGGCAGTTGATGCAACGTGATTTCAGCCGGTGGTTCTGCGGGCTGGATGAGGAATCGTCCGAGAAGTTCATCGCTGAGCTGTAGCAAGGATCAATAGGTCACTGACTTATAATAATCAAAAGGAGCAACGACAATGAATTTTAACTACAAAAAAGCATACTTCACGCAAGCGTTACCAGCGTTTGAAAACCAACCACATGAGGTGAGGTCAGCTCATTCTGAACTTTGTCCGCTTGTGAGTGAGCTGCAACAGAACAGGGCGCTCGACATCCCAATGACACAGGCAATTATGGAGATTATAGAAGCGCTAACGACAAAGCAAATAGCCGAGTTGTCTCGGGCAAGTTATTTTGTTGGGCACTGGCATCCAGGGTCCACGCCGGCGCCGTTTGAGAATACCCGCGGGGAAAGCTGGAAAGTGGCAAATTGTTGTGACCAGATACTCCGCAAAAGATTGGCACCACTACCTCACAATATCCAAATCCATGAAGGGAAGTTTCGCGTAACATTCAGTAGCAGAGACTGTTGGTTGTGGGAGGAGTTTTCTCTTGTTACCGAAGAAAATTTAGAGACCTTCCGTAATTGTAGGTTGCCGTTCGGAGAGAACTCACTACACAAATCGGCTGATATTCTCAAACGACAGATAGGGGATTTGTGGGGGGGTGTTGCGGGTACACCGGATAACGACTTATATACGGAGTATCTTCAAGCAGAAAGCCAGTTCGCGCTCTCCAAGGCCAGGAAGAAAGTCGCAGCCCTGGTCTCGGAGGCGCAGGTGAAAGCCGGCGCCCTTATCTTTGAGGCCGAGAAGAAGACCACGGCCTATACCTGGCTGCTTGACCACAAGTTTCGAGAGTTGGACAACGTCATCTACTACTCGCATACGGATAAGTTCTGCTTTGGTTGGCGTGAGCCCTATACCAAGGAGGGTGCCGTGGATTTGCGTGAGCTTTTGAAAGATTTTCCTTTTGATTACGAGGTGAAGTGATGGATAGGTTTGAAAGAGCTAAAACGTCGGCTGATGAGACCGTCTCCGGGGTGGAGATGGTCTGCGCCAATTGTGGTTTGGGGATAGATTACAAGGTCTCTCCTCATCACAGCGGCACTAACGATCTGGTACTTGTCCCTGAGCCCTGCATAGTTTGTTATCCAAGTCCGGAGGAGCAAGGCTACGCCTTAGGTGTAGCCAAGGAAGAAGCGGAGGAGGATACAACCGAGAAGGTCCTGATGCGGTTGCTTGAGCTTTCCAGGGCGATGTCCACTAACGACTGGGACTGCACGCCTGACCAATCACAGGAGCATAACCTCAGAAAACTCATCGATGCCGACGACGACCTCTCGGCGTTTCTGTACAGCATTGACAGAAAGGAGAAAAGAAATGCTGACAAAAAGTGAGATTGACCAGTTGGCGAAAGCTACTGTGGCTGCGATGGGTGACATATTCTACGATTATGAGCAAGCTCCTCAAGGCAACAACCATCCCGTGACTGTGGCTAGAAAGGCCGTAGTCAAAGGCATTGAGCAGGCCCTCGCTACCACTCCTACAGTGACGCCGAGGATGTTGGAGTCTGCCCACGTTATTTTGGGGGTACTTTCTGATACTGCTATTGTGTCGTTCGATAACTTCAAAGATATGCGCGACATCTTCAAAGTCCTGTACCGGCTCCCTGTGGTGGACCCCAAGCCGTATACGGTGCTGTTGGTGTTGCCGGACTACTTGGCGGATGACTACGGACAGGAAACATTCCTCGCCCAGGTCGACGCCGTAAATGTGAAAGAGGCCGTAGCCGAGGCCCGCCGTGAGGCTGTTTCTGAACTTAACGCCACGCTCGATACTGACTTCTTCGTTTCCTTCGTCTGCGAAGGCCACGTTGACGATATAAAGGAGGTAAAAGCAGCTACCAAATAACTTATAAAAACCTATAAAACTTAGGGAGAATTTGATCAGTTTTCTTATTGACTTCTTCCATGATGGAGGTATAGTGAAGGAATGGAAAAACTAAATTGTAAAAGATGTGGTCATGAATGGATCAAAAGACAGGAGAAACTACCTGTAAAATGCCCTAAATGCACCTCGCCGTACTGGAATAAGGACTATGCGAAGAAGTCACAAAATAAGACTAAGTCCAAATAACAAGCAGGCCACCTACTTCTCCAAGTGTGCCGGGGTAACTAGGTTTACCTACAACTGGGCTTTAGGCAGGTGGAAGGAGAGGTATGAGGCAGGGATCGCCTCGTCCTCCTTTGGCCTGAAAAAGGAATTCAACTCAATAAAGAGAACTGAATTCCCTTTTGTGGCTGAGGTGACTAAATGGGCTCCAGAGAGAGCTTTTGCTAATCTTGATAAGGCTTTCCAGAAGTTCTTCAAGGAGAAGAAAGGCTACCCAAAATTTAAAAAGAAGGGAGTCCATGATTCTTTTTATATTTCCGGAAGTGTCCTGAAACTGGATGGGAATAAAGTCAAAATTCCCAAACTCGGCTGGGTTAAAATAACAGAGCCAGTAAGGTTCTTAGGCAAAATCAACTCTGTTGTTATTTCAAAAAAAGTAGGAAAGTGGTTTGCTTCCTTCTCAGTAGATCTTGGTGAAGTCCCCAGAGAAAACCAATCTGGAGGCTTAGTTGGGATTGACTTAGGTATAAGCAAACTGGTTACTCTTTCCGATGGCACAGTCTTTGAAAACCTAAAAACAACCAAGAAGTATGAGAAAGGGTTGAGAAGGCTAAACAAATCCTTAGCCAGGAAGAAGAAAGGTTCGGAAAATTGGAAGAAAGCGAAAGAGAAGTTGGGTCAACTTCACCATAAAATATCCTGTGTTCGGGCTGATGACATTCATAAGATGACTTCTACAGTCTCCAAGAACTATTCTGGTGTCTGTATAGAAGATCTCAGTAGTAAGAACATGATGAAGAATAAGAACTTAGCCAAGTCTCTGGCTGATGCTTCCTTTGGGGAAATAAAGAGACAACTTCTGTATAAAGTAGATAAGGTCATCCAAGTGAGTAGGTGGTTTCCTTCCACCAAACTCTGTTCAAACTGTGGCCAATTGAATAAGATGCCCTTGTCTAAAAGAACTTTTGAATGTGACTGCGGCTTCGGTCCAGTGGACCGGGACCTCAATGCTGCTAGGAATATTCTTTTAGAAGGAATACGGCAGGGTTTGCCGAATTTTAAGCCTGTGGAGTTGGAAGCTCTGACTTGAGATTTGCATCAAGTGAAACTTCTGACGTTGAAGCAGGAACTTTACATTAAACTTCGAACTTGCAAGTTTTTGTAAGTTAAAGGAACCAGGACTGAGATGAAAAGTTTAGTACTGAAGAATGTAGATATCGAGTTGTTGAGGAAGCAGAAAGCCGCCCTTGTGAAAGTCCGGGCAGAGTGCCGAAATATGGTAGACAATATGGAGTATCGGGCGCCGGAGGATGAAGAGATGCTTGCGCTCGATGGCGTCCTCCACCTCCTTGACGGCATCACTGACGCGGACGAGGACAACCACACCCTGGAGGACCAGGAGGTCGACTCTATCGTTGTGGATCTGAAGGTGTTGCTGGCGATCTGCGCTCGCAATGATATGTCCTCCCGGGCCCACGACCTCGCCCTTAAGCGGGCTGTCAACTTCCTGGAGTGCAAACCTTTTCCTATCGGAGGTAAATGATGGGTATGTTCGACTATGTGAAAATTTCCTGCCCTCGCTGTGGCCGCGTCAATATTTTTCAAAGCAAAGCAGGACCGTGCAGTTTGAATAAGTACACTCTGGCTAGGGCGCCGCTGGCGGTGGTTGCCGACCTGCAGGAGGACGGGAAGCGCGGTGATTTGAAGTGTGTGGATTGCGGGGTTCAGTTTGAGCTTCAGGTCCAACATATGGTCAGCGTCGAGGTGAAACAAGAGGATACTGAGTGGGAGGACGACGAATGATTGGCTATAAGCTCCTGCGTCAAAGAAGGAATGGAACTCTCGGCCCTCTGTTTATCAACGCCAGGCAGGTAATCCCGATCGGGGTCGAGCTGCAGGCCGAGGACCACCCCACCAAAGGCTACGCCCACAGACCGGGCTGGCATATCACCAATTCCCCGCATGCCGCCCACCTGAAGATGGATGGGCGGGTGTGGGCCGAAGTAGAGTTCGACGACTTCTACGAATTCAAGCGCCCGGAGCATCAGGGCGGCATGTGGTACATCGCGCAGAAAATGCAAGTAATTAGAATACTGTAGGTCAGTGACCTAGAAAGGAGGAGGAGCAACAGATGAAACTAATGATAAGTGAAGGCAACAGCAAGATCGGTGCTGTGCCTAACATTTCCCTGCCGCCTGGCCTCAGTTGTGCCCCGTGTGTGCCCTGCTTTGGCGACGGCTGTTACGCTATGAAGGCGTACCGGATGTACCCGAATGTGCGAACGGCGTGGGACGGCAACCTCGCGCTGTGGCGGGGCGACCCCGAGGCGTTCTCGTATGAGTTGTGGGCGTGGCTGCAGAGCAACCACCCCCGGCTGTTTCGCTGGCACGTCGGCGGCGATATTGTCGACCAAGCATACGCCGACGACGTCCTCGGGTTTGCCGAGTTGTTTCCGACCACCAAGTTTCTTTGCTTTACCAAGCGTTACGACCTGGACTTCAGCGAGAAGCCGGCCAACCTCACGATCGTGATTTCTGTGTGGCCGGGGCTCGCCTTTCCGGAGGAGAAGTTTGAAGACTTCCCGAAAGCTTTCCTTGCCGAGGACTCCAGGGCGCCACTGCATAAGATCCACCTTCGCTGTCCTGGTCACTGCGGACAATGCGACTACAAATGTTGGGACGCGCTGCAGCCGGGGATGGCTGTAGTCTTTGACAGACATTAATAAAAAAAGGAGAAACAATATGAAATTAACGATTGAAATACCGGATTCAGCTCTTCGGGCAGCTGTTGAGGCTGAGGTCGGTAGGGCTATTGCCAAAGTATCAGAAGACGTGATTCAGGCTAAGCTTGATACGGTATTGGCAGCCAAATTAGGACACATACAGAAACAGATACCTGCTCAAGTTGGGGTTGCGTTGCGAGCGGCTATCAATGACTGTGTTAATGGGATTATAGGAGTCACTACAAGGGAACGACAGGTTTACATCCGTGCAATAGTCGCTGATATTGTGACTGAAACACTCAAGAATGTTAGATAAGAGGTGCGAAGTGAAAAGAATTTACAAGTATGGGGTTACCACAGCCCCTATACCGATGCCAGTGGGGGCACAGATCCTAAGTGCCGGGCTGCAGGATGGGGCCATTGAAGACCAGGTTTATGTGTGGGCAGTGGTAGATCCTACCGCCCCGCTTGAGCCACGGTGTGTCACGTACTATTTCACCAACGGCGACATACCCGAGCCGTTCACCTTCATCGGAACCCTTCAATGTAAGAATGGCTTCGTGTACCATGTCGTAGAACTTCTTAAGGAGGTTGAAGCAGCTACCAAATAACTTATAAAAACTTATAAAAACTTATTGACAGAGAGGTCTTGTATGCGTATAGTCCGGGTAACAAAAGATGAGTTTGAAACAGAAGACGGATCGGTATATCCAATAATCCCACCACTCGAGGAGGAGATGTCACTTGAAGAGTTCCAAGAGCACTACGACTACGCTTCTGCGGTTGTCAGAGGCCGCAAAAAGGCTGGGGGTGACCACTCAAACCATCCGGGATTGGGATCGGGCGGGGAAGATAAAGACCGTTAGGTCCGAAGGTAACCAACGACGAGTGCCACTGTCGGAGGTCGAGGCCCGGGTCGGAAGTGTAGCCCGTAGGACTGCACTTGTGTATGCGAGGTGTTCAACGCAGAAGCAGGCGGACAACCTTGAGAGACAGGTCGGCCGACTTCTTGAGTACGCCAGTTCAACGTACGAAAACACCGAGCTGTACAAGGACATTGGTAGTGGGTTGAATGAAAATCGGAGGCAGTTTAAAAAGTTGCTGAAGAGGCTTCCGGATCCCGACGTGTCCTGCGTGGTGGTTGAGTACAAGGATCGTCTAAGCCGTTATGGCTTTGAGACTTTTAAAGGTTACTGTGAGTCGCTGGGGGTCGAGGTCGACGTTCTTCAGACAAAGGAATCGGTTGAGTTCGAACAGGAGTTCGCTGAGGATGTGGTGGCTCTGATTGCCTCTTTTTCCGCCCGGCTCTACGGGCGACGCGGTGGGCGGAAATGCAAAGAAGCCACAAGATCCGCCTGAATCCAAATAACGCGCAAGCTACCTATTTTGCTAAGGCTTGCGGGTGCGCAAGGCTTGCTTACAACTGGGGCTTGGCGGAGTGGGTGCGGCAGTACGAAGCGGGTGGGAAGCCTTCAGCTTTTGGGCTGAAGAAGCAGTTTAATGCTATAAAGAGGCAAGAGTTCCCCTGGATCACAGAAGTCACCAAGTGCTCGCCTGAACGAGCTTTTGATGACCTGGATCGAGCGTTCAAGAATTTCTTCAGGAATGTGAAGCAAGGAAAGAAGCTTGGTTTTCCTAGATTTAAAAAGAAAGGAGTCAAAGACTCATTCTACATCCCTAACGATAAATTTTCAATCCATGAAGATTATATCAAGATACCCAAGTTGGGTATTGTTCGGATGACCGAGCCACTTAGGTTTCAGGGCAAGATCATGTCAGCAGTGGTCTCAAAGGGTGCAACCGGTTGGTTCGCTTCAATCGCAGTCAACATAACTGATGGGGAAGAGTGTAGCGATAACCAAGTACATTCTTCTATTGGTGTGGATCTCGGTGTCACCAAGCTGGCTACGCTGTCAAACGGGGTTGTGTTTGAGAACCCCAGAGTCACTAAAACATATGAAGTGAGGTTGCGTCGGCTCAATAAGTCCTTGGCCAGGAAAAAGAAAGGATCCAACAACAGGAAGAAGGCTAAGGAAAAGTTAACCAAGCTCCATTACAAAATCAGCTGCATCCGAAAAGATGCTACCCACAAGATGACCCATTATTTGGCTACTAACTATTCAGACATTTGTATTGAGGATCTGAATGTAGCCGGGATGGTAAGAAACCGTAAGTTGGCGAAGGTTATCTCTGACTGTTCCTTCGCAGAGATCCGACGCCAACTGGAGTATAAGGCGGTCAGAGTTCATACTGTAGGAAGATTTTTTCCGAGCACGAAGCTTTGTATGAACTGTGGGCAGCTGCACGAAATGCCACTGAGCAATCGTACGTTCAGTTGCGACTGTGGGACCCCTGACATGGATCGGGACCTCCACGCGGCTAAGACAATAGAAGTAGAAGGATTGAGAGCTTATACCGAGGGGTTCTCGGGATTTCAAGCCTGTGGAGATAGCAGCTCTGGCACAAACTTATCTGTGTGAAACTGCCGTCGGCGAAGCAGGAAATCTACATTAATTTTAGAGGGGCGAAAGGACCCCTTTCTAACTTTTTATAAGTTAGATAAACCAGGAGTCAATTTGAATAACTTGTGGTCACCGCACCCACCGCAGGCATACACCGTTATGGTAGACGGGGTGCCGGCGGGATTAGGGGCAAGAGAAGAGTTTGTCGGCAGGCCAGGATTGTGGAATATGTTCTGGCTACACTCCACTAAGGTCGATACCTTGCTGAACTGGGAGCTTCCGCCGGAGCAGGCGATTGCGGACACGGTTGTGCTGCACCACTGCATCGACTCAGTCAATTACACTTGTCAAGGTATGTCGTTTGAGTCCCTGTGTGAAGTGCTGCCGGCTGAAGACCTGATATCCAGGGTCATGGAAAAAGGCTGTCACCCACCGATCCGGGAGTTCTGGGACGAAACTGCTGCTGGGTGGTACCAGTTTGTCACCGACAGGCTTAAGACATATAAATCTTTGGACAAGAAGAAAGGTGTGGTAGTGCAGGGAAGATTCCCCTTGCATAATAAACAGTAGTAGGTTAAACAGTTAGGTTCGCTAGAATCAGCACTCCACGGAGTGCTGATTCTATTTATTACCTAACTTCTATAAGCAGGAAATAACGATGAAACTTAGCTCCTGGAGAAAGGACAATAGCATTACCCAGAAACAGGTAGCCGCGGTGATAGGGGTTGATACTACCATGATCAGCAAGTATGAACGGGCACTGGCTAAGCCCACCCTATACCATTTGGCGCTAATCCACAAGCTTACTAATAACCAGGTAACCGTAGAGGACTTCCTATATGCAGACGAAAAAGCCGCCGTTGCCGAAAATAACTGTCGCCCATCCGAGAATCCCGTATCGAGTGGTACCTGCAGTGCCTGTTCGCGACGGGGACCAAGTCTGCATAGTTGAACTGACCGGTGGCTTTTTCCGGGTGCTGCATATCGGCTCAGGCATAACCCTTACAGACACCAACACACTCAAAGCCGCGAAGACATATACCAACGTGATCGGGAACAAGTGCAAACACAACACACGGTTCAGAGAGCAGTTCGAGAAGGTGTCCTGGGAGAAGTTCTGCCGGCACCAGAATGGCAGGTCCGAGCCTGATTGTGAGTGGCTGTTCCGAGTGCTTGACTCCCACAGTTCCGTGGAGGGGCATGTGCCAAAAGCTGTCACTAAACACGAACGATATCTATATCCTCCGGAGCCGCTCATATGATTCAGTTTTCTGTTATAACAAAAGACAGCGGCATCCTTACCAAGCGGTACAGCCTCGTTGACGGGGAGCTGACCAAAGACAGTAGCCAATGTTTCCTCGACCGTGGCAAAGTCGAGACAATCAATATCGACTTTAAGAACCTCCCCGGCGTAATTGACAAACTGGACCACACCCAGGCGATAGTCCACGGAGTGGCCATTGAAGCCTTGATCAGGCCGGTGCCGATAGTGTCGCGGCAACTGCTGCCGGCAAATCCAGGGGCGATAACCCGAACACTCGATAAGTTCTTCTGGCCGGAAGACGGCATCATGATGTTTGATTACGACCCGCCCCCGGGAGCAACCCCGCTTACCAAAAAAGAACTGATAGAGGCTCTCAGGTCGCTTGATCCACAATTGGCCACCGCAGCCATGGTATGGCGCCCCTCCGCCTCCTCCAATATTGTCGGGGACGACAATACGGTCTACGCCGGCCTTAGGAACCAGCGGATCTATGTACAGTATAAGAACCCTGGAAACATGGAGGAGTTCGTCAAAAATCTCTTCATGTCTGCCTGGGAAAAAGAGCTGGGTTATATCTTCATCACCGCAGCCGGAATCCCGCTTGAACGGACGATCTTTGATATGGCGGTGTTCAGCCCCGAGCGCCTTGACTTCGCCGCCGGCGGCGTGTGTGGAAAGGGGCTCAAAAAGCAGGTCATATTTTCTCAATTCATCTCCGGCAAGGTAGTAGATCTCGATCTCATTGCCGAGCCACAAGACGTCTACCGGCATGAGATGAACGTGTCCGTGGCCAAGCGGGCGGTTGAAGGCCAGATCGCAGAGAAGCGGGCGGAGTACATAGCTGAGCAGGCCACAAGGATAGCCCAGCGCCAGGGTATCACCAAAGCCAAGGCCCGGGTTGTGGTCGAGTCCAGGATGGACAACAAGTTGCTCCCTGACGATGTGGTCTATACCGATGATATGGAGCCGATTACGGTCAGGAACATTCTCTTGAGCCCTGATGACTATAACGGCATGGTTGTCCGGGATCCACTCGAACCTGAGTACGGTAAGAGTAAGGCCAAGATCTTTGTTGATGATGACGGTGTCTGCATTCATTCGTTTGCTCACGGGAAGCAGATTTACCGGGTAAAGTTCGATATCGATTACGTCCTGGCCAAATTGATGGACACGGCAACGGAGGATCTTGAGGCTGTCTGGCAGGGACATTATAACAATCTTGAAGCGACCCCTACAGGCAGGGACAAGCTGGCAAAGTATATTTCAAAGGAGGTTGGGGTATCAAAAACAGCGGTCGTCAAGGAAATGGCGGAGCTGGACAAGAAGAACCAGGAGAGGAAGAAAGCTGCCGCCCTCACCCATAATGAGATGGCCATGGGCGTCATCGCCGCCCTGGGCGACAACGTCATCGCTACAGAGGGCTCCATCTACTCTTTTGACAAGAATAGGTGGGTAAAGCGACAACCAAACGTAGCGATGGACAAGGTGATAACCTTGTATGATGGCTGCGAGCAATGCAGGACGGTGGCCCAATATAAAGCGATCACCGGACATGTTATTGATCTGCTCGATAAGCCGTTGTTCTTCTCGGAGCTTACTCCGGTGGTGGCCACCAAGGACGGGTACTGGCAATTGGACGCCGCCAACGCGGTCATAAAGAAGGTCCCGGTCGACCGCGCCCTCCGGGTCCGGTTTGTCTTCCCGTTTGAATCTTCTGCGCAACCGCAAATGCCGAAGTTGTTTATGACTTTTTTGGAGTGGGCTTTTGAGAGGGATCTAAACCAGATCCAGCTCATGCAGGAGGCCATGGGTGCCGTGTTTCTGGGGGTACTTACCAGGCAGTGGCAGAAGGCTATATTGTTTAGGGGCACAGGCCAGAACGGCAAAGGCACTATGCTTGACATTATCTCCGGCATTATGCCTAAGGAGTTTATCTCCGCGGTGTCACCGGAGAAGTTTTATGACGACAATCATAAAATCATGCTGGCCGGCAAGCTTTTGAATATCTGTCCGGAGTTGGAAAAGGGTAAGCCGTTGCCGTCGGCGGCCTTCAAGACAATAATAGATGCAGGGACTATTACCGCCCGGGCCGTGTACGAACGGGCCGTATCCTTTGATTCCACTGCCGCCCACCTGTTCTCCACGAACCATCGATTGATCCTAAACGATGACTCCAAGGGTATGAAGCGGAGGTGGCTGTTTTTCTCTTTTGATAATACAATCCCGGATGAACAGAAGGTGCCTGGTCTGGCACAGACGATTGTCCGGCAGGAAGCGGCGGATATATTCCACTGGGCCATGGAGGGCGCCTGCAGGTTATATAGGAACAATGTCTTCACAGCCACGGCCTCAAATACCAGAGTGTCTGAGCAAACGTTTATCGGTCAGAACCCGTTGGCCGATTTCCTGGTGGATACAGATGTGATCGAGTTGTTGGATGCGGCCTCGCCGGGGCTGACCCCTGAGGCGGCAAAGAAGTATTTTACCTTGAGCAAACCTCTGTACAAGGCGTACCGTAGCTGGTTTGCCGAGAACGCCCCAAGTAAGCGGCCCGGGGATGCAATGGATTACAATGTCTTCTGCTGCGCGATGGAGGAGAAATACGGGGCGCAGACTCGTCAGGACAATAAACGAGGGTGGAAGGGGATAAAGTTGTTAAACGGAGGAGCAGGTATATGACTGATGTGTTTGAAATTATTAATAAAGAATTTATCTTTCCTTTTGAGCCCTATGCGTATCAGCGTAAGGCTTTGAATACGGCCGTGACGTTTCGCAATCTACTGCTGCCGCTGAAGGTGGGTCGAGGCAAAACGCCCATGGCCACCTGGCGCCTGCTCTTTGACGCCCTCGCCCACGACGTCAACCAGGGCGTCGTCATCGTGCCGCCGTCCCTGGTGGTGCAGTGGCAGCGTTGGCTGCAACGTATCCGGCATGTAACTGGTGGAGGGCTGGATGTCCTTGCCTATTATGGAACACCCGGCCAGCGAGCAACCATGGATCTGGTCAACCCGGACGTTATTGTCATGTCCCGAAACATATTTGTCAAGGATTTCAAGAGAATAAGTAATGAGTTGGGCAGCAAGAATAACATCCACGTTGTTTACGATGAGGCCCAGGAGGGCCTTAGAAACATCAGCAACAAGATCTGGCGCTACTACCACCAGTTCACTTCTAATAAACGGACGACCCTTCTGAGCGGCACTCCGGTCGACCGCCCGGCCGACGTCTATGCTATTTGTAAGCTCCTCGACCCCACGATCTACCCCACCAAGCGCAAGTTTGAAAACCTGCATGTGGGTAACGTCGACTTCTTCGGCAAGGTAACGGAGTGGAAGGGGGAGGAGTTGATGCGGGAAAACCTCTACAAGAACGCCGTGCTGATTCCGGACAGCGAGCTGGCGGAACTACCAGGGCTGGTTATTCAGGATGTTCCGTATGAACTGGGCGCCAGACACCGAAAGCTTTACGATGAGTTCGTAAGCGAGCAGTTGCTTACGACTGACTCCGGACAGGTGCTGGACGGCACGGAAACAAATAGGATGTTTCACGCCTTGCAGAGGTTTGTCACCTGTCCTGATAGGATGGACTTCCGTAGTATCCAGGCGGTACTGCACGAGATCCTCTGGGACCTCTACAACGAGGACGAGGGCAAACTCATCATCGCGGCCTACTATAGGGACACCAACCAGGGGATTCTGGAGTTCTTTCAAGGCAGGGGGGTGTACGCCGTCGGCTGTTGGGGCGACCACACCCGGGAAGAGCAGAGGCGCAACCTGGACGACTTCATGGGTAACGACGCCTGCCAGGTGCTGGTCGGTAATTGGGGGTCATTCGGGGTAGGTACGGATGGTCTGCAACAGGTCTGTTCTCGAATGGTCCTTGCTGAATTGCCACTTACGCCCAGCAGGTTTGAGCAGCTCACTGGTCGTCTTGATCGTACCGGTCAGGTGAATAAGTGTATAGTCAAATGCCTGATCGCGATCGACACTATCCAGGAGACTTTGTTTACTGCCCTGTTGGGCAAGGACGACCTGTTGCAGAAGATCACGATGCAGCATACATCAATGCGGGATTTGTTGAAAAGAAGCAAATAACGCTTGATAAGTAAAGCTACATAAGTTATGATTCTTATCAACCAATAACAAGGAGGTGCCCAACCAGAAAAGTAATTGTCTATGTCAACTAAACTGTCAACCAACGCTGTAAATTAAAATCAAGAATGAGGTATTACCATGGGTTTAGGAAAGAAAACTGCTGACTCTGCCGTTGCTGCTACTGCCAAGAAAGTTGTCGAGGTCGCTGAGGTTGTAAAAGGCGAAGACGTTGCTGAGGTCGCTGCCCCGGTCGAGGTCGCTGAGGTTGTAAAAGGCGAGGACGTTGCCGAGGTCGCCGCCCCGGTCGAGGAGAAGGCGGTAGCGGTGAAGAAACAGGCAGCTCCGCCTGCGGTTAAAAATGCTTTTGTTGGCGTGGCGCTCTCTGGCTTTAAGAACGCGATCCCTGCTCTGGACTTTGGCACGCTGCCACGCTTCAAGGCGTCCCCTGCCGGCATCAAGGGTGACGAGGGCTCTCTCGGGCAGTGGTGCGAGGCTACGATCGTGTCCTATAACGACCAGTTTGCCGTGGCTCCAAATGAGGACGGCGCCCCCAAGGAGTTGTGCAAGTTTTCCGGGGACGGGGTTAACCTCTCGGACGGCTCCGGCACTGTCGCTGACCACCTGGCCATGCTGAAGGAAGAGGGCTACGGCAAGGCTGCCTGCAAGAGGTACAACGATCTGATCGTTATCCTTGACGATGCCGAGAAGGAGCACGACGAGATCGGGAACATGGTCACGTTCTCGCTGTCGCCCATGTCCGTGAAGGCGTTCGAGCGGTACCAACTGCAGACCACCGTCAAGATCGGTATGAGAACGATGACTGAGGAGGCTGCCCAGAAGATCCGGATCACCGCCAAGGACAAGTCGTTTAGCGGCAAGGACTTCAAGTGTTTTGACTTCAGTACTGTTGTCGTTAAATAAGGCTGTGTAGTTTGTGAGGATAAAAGCCCTGGTGAAGTGATTTACCAGGGCTTTTGTTTATTGGAGGAGATGAAAGTAGTATCTGGCAACCGGTACTACATGAAAAGGAGCGGAACATGAGTAAAAAACAAATTGATAAAATGGTTGATCGTTTCCTGTGCTGGCCTTTGCCTAAAGATTTTGCACCTGACGGAAGAATCTTTTTTGACCCTTCTCCAGACGCGGCTGGATATGACCCTACGTGGCCTGTCGGCACGAATCTTCTGACAGCGGTGCAGGCCCGACAGATGTTTGAATATGCTCTTAACGGCGAGAGAGAAGGCAACATTGTAACCTGCGTCTACTGTGGTCACGAGTACCCAGATGGAACACCCACAGCAAAGCATGAGCTACTTACTGCCCATATCAAGGAGTGTGAAAAGCACCCGATGAGAAGTGCGGAACAGAAGATAGCGAAACTTCGCTCGGCGCTAATTGGACTAATAGGAGCTGAAAAGCCAGAAGAACTTAACCAAATGGAGTTTATCATTCGGTCAACACCAGCCCCTGAGTTTGACAAAATTGCGGCCATAAATGCCATCGATATATTAAGGGCAACGGCCTGATCCCACTACAAAGGAAAGTGCCATGAAAACATTGCAAGAATTGTTGGAAATGAAAGTGCAAAGCGAAGGAATAAATGGATCTGTTGAAATTACTCCAGACTTCAGAGTAGCGGTCCAAGGAATTCATGAATACGGCGTTCATATTATCGTTCATCCTATGGGACACAACGGTGACACGTTGGATTTTATAGTCAAAGGCAACACCATTACACCAGCATGAAAAGGAGCAAATATGTGTGATTGCAAAAAAGAAATGGAAGCAAAATTACTCGAAACTGTGCAAGCACAAAGGCCGGAAGCGCAACAATTGAAGGTTGAGTTAGATGGCTACGGATTCATGCTTACCGGAAACGAATTAAGCCACCGACCAGTAATGCCAATTAAAATTGAGTACATGCATATTCTCAAAAACGGCAACGTAAAAAAGAAAAAAGAAACAATCAGTTTCGCGCTGAAGCACTGTCCATTTTGCGGTGAAGAAGTGGTCAGGACAGCTGCCTGATTCCACGCCACAATCAACCCTAAGGAGATTAAGAATGAAGAAACTTTTTGGTTTTATCTTGATTGCTGTTGTTCTCACATCAGTTGGATGCTCGACCGACGCAGAGCTTGCATCTTACAACTTGTCAAAAGATGCAGACATGTTTCAAATCAACCGTAGAGTAGTGTTCTTTAATGGGATCACCGACACGTACATGCTCACTATTGAGGGGCTGTGCTCAATCACTGACCAGACAACGCAACTTGAAGTAACCTGCAAAACAAGCCCCCAAAGCTACAAAAAACACTTTCTCGGTCTTTCTGACAATGTCACTTATTTTGTTGAACAGCTCGAACCAGCCAGTGTCAGCTCGTACCACTATAAAGTTATTTTCAAACCGCAGTCAATCATCCCTGATGTTGATTTAAGCGCAGGCAAGTGAGAAGCGCTGAATACTAACCAACCAAAGGAGCATACATGAAACTTGTAATAGACCTCAACTCCATCGTCACCAGTTCTCTGCTGGTGGGCAAGGATCCGGATGGCTTTCGTGAGGAAAATCAGCAAATTAACACTGCCGAATATGGATACTCGAATTTTCTCAACACCTACCGCAAGACATTGGACGCGCTCGGGCTTACGCCTATGGCTACCGTAGGGGTCTACGACGACGTCGACTCGCGGAAGCGGCGCCAGGCCATATACCCGGCCTACAAGGAACACCGAGTCAAGAGGCCGGCGGTGTACTATGAGGAGTTCAATAAGTGCATGGACGCGGTCAAGTTGTTCTTGCGGGAACTCGGCGGTATCTGCCTAACAGCAAAAAGGACTGAAGCCGACGACACCATCGCCTTCATCGCCTCCAAGCTGGACAGCTGCATCATCTGGTCTAAGGACAAGGACTTGATCTCGATCGGCGCCCCGGTCTGGATGGACGGCGAGCTTATTGCCGGCAGCGACTGCGGCTCGCGGTTCTTGCCAGAGATGCCTCGGAAGTATATCAGGCTGTATCGTTCGCTCGTTTCTGATACGGGCGACTTCGGCCCCGGGATGGGCGCTGTCGGCTTCGGGGAGGGGGTGTTTCTGAAGATGTGGCTGCAGTTTGGAGAGGAAGGCCTCGACGACCTCACCAGTCTGATCGAGGATAAGAAGCTGCATTTGCTCCAGGGTGACGTCTCCGACTTCAAACCGTTCCAGAAGATCATCGATTCCGCCGATACCGTTTATACTACCTGGGCGCTGGCTGGTTGGTTGCCGATCAAATTGCACTGGTTAAAGTGGGAGCCAGGCTTTGCCCATGACCGCACTTGTAAGAGCTACGACGAGGCTTTTGACGAGTTCTACCAGAATTGTATTCTGGTAACCGCCGGGAATTTGAAGGAGGCCAAAGACTTTATCGCCGAGCATCTGCCGGTAACGCGCTTTGTTCCGATCGATTGCGAGACCGACGTCCCGGAGGAATCTAAGGCGTGGCTGCAGACGATTTATGAGAACCTTGGCAAGCAGAAGGCCCCGATCCAGATCGACGTCCACGAGTCAAAACTGGTCGGTATGTCTCTCACCGTCGGCAACAACCTCCAGCACACCTTCTACTTTTCTATCGACCACGCGGACACGGACAACATCACCACCGAACAGGCCCGCGATCTTATGCTCAGTATTGATCAACCCAAGATAGCCCACAACGCCTCTGGTTTCGAGATCCCGGTATTTTACTTGGACTGGAACACCTGGGTGCCGGATATCTACTGCAGCCAGATCGCCGCCGGCTACGTCGACGAGAACGAGACGAAGGGGTTGAAATCATTATCTTCCAGATACTATCGGTATAAGCAGGTCGCCTATAAGGATGTGGTCAGCATCGTTGAAAAAGACGCTGAAGGCAACGAGACTGTCCGGATGCGAGGTATGCGGGAGCTTACCGGGGCAGAGACCACTGCTTATGGCTGCGACGACACTATTATGGGCGGCCACCTGTTCAATTTCTTCGAATTGGTGATGGACGTCGAGGAGACCTTTGCGGCCTACGTGGCGGTTGAGTCCGACGCCATGTACATGACCGCCCTCTCTTTTGTGGAAGGCACCAACTGCAACCTGGATAAGCTGGCACAACTCCAACAGGAAGATCGGGAAGCCGCGGAAGAGGCTCAGAAAAAGATCGACGCGTACCTCATTCAGATGGGCTGGCCGGGAGCAGTGTTTGAGCCACTGGTTGATGTTTCCGTTGCTGAGATCAAACGGGGCTATAAGCTGCTGACCTACGGGGTGCCGCTGAAGACCAGGTTTCGTAAGCTCGACAAGATCGTAGCAGCCATCTTGGTTGAGGCCGGAGAACTGGAAGCCGGCGTCGGCAAGCTGCTGGAACAGTATGCCGCTTTGGTTGAGGCGGAGGACGTCGGTGGCATGAACCAACTCCTGGTCGACAACTTTGTCCCCAGGGTGGAGTTTAGCGCCAACTCTTCTCTGCAGAAACGAAAACTTCTGTATGAGGTGATGAACCTACCTATCCGGTACTACAATCAAGTGACGGATACCATGCGTGAGGCTGGCCGGACTCAGGGTGACCCGTCTACGGATGAAGATGTGCTGAAGTGGGCCAAGAAGGACGCCACCAAAGAAGAGGGTGAGGTCATTGACGCCATCATGCGGGTGATCAACTATAAGACCAGGGAGGGGCTGTTTTACAGCTCGTATCCTCTTCTTGTCCATTGGAAGACCGGCAAGATCCACCCTTCGCTCAAGCAGTCGTCCACGACATCTCGCCGGTTCGCTCCGAGTGGCCCGAACGTCAATCAGCAACCAAAACGCTCGGAGGAGGGTAAGAAAATCAGAGGCTGCATCGAACCTCACCACGAAGACGCTGTGATCGTGGCCCCGGACTTCTCCGGCCAGGAGCTGAGGGTCGGCGCCCATGAAACCCAGGACCCGGCATCCCTTGCCTGCTACGTCGGCGACAACCTCAAAGACCTGCACACCATCACCGCCTTTGCCATCAGTCAGAAGCAGAAGAATGAGTTTGACACCTACGATGACTTGGCGGCTGCCTTAGATGATAAAGAGCATCCTCTATATAAGAAGGCCAAGGAGTATCGCGGCGTCAAGGCCAAGCCGACCAACTTCCTGTCCCAGTATGTGTCGATCGGCGGCGGTGCCTGGATGCTGGGCAAGAAGCTGCAGATCCCGGAAGAAGAGGCGCAAGGGTTCCTGGATGCCAAGTCCGAGGCCTTCCCGGGGATTGATCGGTGGAAGCAGGAGTACGGGGAACAGATCCAGCGACAGGGCTACTCAGAGACTTTTCTGGGCGCCAAGAAGCATATTGTCCCACTGCTGCGGACGCAAGACCACCAGCATATCATCCGCTCGGCGTTGAACTTCCGCATCCAGTCGTCGTCGGCTGAGATGACGAAGCTGGTGATGGGTGCGATCTGGCGATCGGGGTTGATGTTTCGCTATGACGCGAGGTTTATTTTTCCTTATCACGATGAGTTGGTATTTAGTGTGGCGAAGAAGGACTTAGCCGCTTTCTCCGCTGAATTAAAGCCAATCATGACCCAGCAATATGCAGATATGTCTGTGCCTATTGTATCCTCTTTTGCTGTCGGTCTCAACTTCGCAGATCTTGATGAGATTGAGTGGGAGGGGTGTGAGGCGTGGTTAGCAAAAGATAGCTGGAAGCAGTGCAATGAGATACCACATTAGCGTAACTGTACCGCCGGCTACATTGGCATAGGCACCCAGTGACTGCTGGGTGTTTGTGATAAATATGAAAGTAGTATCGGGCAACAATGCTGCGCCAAAAAGGATTTGATATGCCGACCACAGAACAGAAGTTTGAATTCAGGAAAGGTCAAAAGCTACACCTTGATGACATCTACGACATACAAGGCCTGGCTGAGGGAGATTGGTGGGAAGTTGATTATACTGACCCTGGAAACAATGGAGACGAGAACGGGGATTTTATCGTCATAACGAAGTCGATAGATATCACGATACGAGCCAAGACGTTTGACTGATTCCACGCCACAATCAGGCACCCAATATCACACAAGAAGAGCCATAAGGACACTAAATTTCTAGGCTGGTAATAAAAGGCCTATGAGCACGACAGCCAAGAATGAAGCAAAACGACTCGCCAGGGAGCTATACAGAAAAGGCATAATCCCAAGCCTTGAGAAGCAGGAGATGGCAGAGACGTTAATTGAGAATACTTTGAACCTCTATGGTGGAGTTATCAGAATGGATGAAGAAAAGAAAGCGAGGTACAAGGCATGAAAGACACGGAAGAATCAACCTCGTTCCTCCTCAGAAATGTTGATCGGGATCTGTGGGGAAAGGTGAAACACAAGGCTTACGAGCAGGGACTCTCTGTTCGTGAGTACATTATTGGCCTCTTAAAAAAGGATACAGCGGCATGGCGGGACAAAGTGGCGACGGAAAAATAGCGGAGGGGCTTTTTACAAAGCACCTCAAGGAGCTGATGAAAGACCCGCTCTGGTGGGGGCACCGATTCCCTGATGCCGGCGTCTGTATGGGCCGGGTACCTGCCCAGCCCGCCGATTACGAAGTGATGTATGACGGCTCGGCGATGATGCTGTTGGAGTGTAAGGAGAGCAAGAGCGAGACCAGAGTGCCGGCATCCCGCTTCACCCAGACGCCGAAGATGACCAGGTTTGTTATGGCGGGGGGGTTGGCGGGGTTCTGTATCTACTTCCGTTACGCTAAGGCACCCTACTGGATCTTTGTTTCGCTCGAGGATGCCAAGAAGGTCGACAAGAGCCTAAAAGTTACCGACGAGTATAAGAGGTATTCGGACATCAAAGACCTGATGCTGGACGTCAGAAAGGAGTTGGAAGGATGAATGATGCTATTATAACTGATTACCTAGAGTCTTTGGATAGAGAAGGCGGAAAAGGCACAGTCAACACCAAGCCATCAAACCCGAAAGACGCGATTGGTATAAAGAAGCCACCTCAGTCTGTGCTGCCCCAAAATGTTATGGCCGAGGTAGGTGTGGCCATGCTTGAAGGGGCCCTCAAATATGGCAGGCACAATTTTAGAGTTATCGGAGTTAGGGGCTCGGTCTATTACGACGCCGCCCGCCGGCACATTGACTCCTGGTGGGAGGGAGAGGACATCGACCCGGACTCGGAGTTGAACCACATCACCAAAGCCATCACCTCCCTTGTTGTCCTCCGCGACGCCATGCTCAACGACAAATGGACGGACGACCGCCCACCAAAGAGCGACGTCGCCGGGCACCGGGAGAGGATGGAGACTGCGGTCAGGCGGTTGTTTGAGAAGTACCCCGAGGCCAAGGAAGCGTATACGGAGTTGGGGGAGAGTCTGATAAGGCCGTGGATAGTGGAAGCAGATGTAGACACCAGAATTTAGGACCCAATCAAAGGAGCAAGTAAATGATAAATGAAGAGTGCTGCTGCGTGAGGGCAGCAACGATCGACTCGGCCTGGCGGGAGGTAATGTGGCTGTGTGTCAAGAACGGCTATGATTTCCTGGTAAAGGGTGGGTCCTATGTCGGTCAGATCCGCAAGCAGCTGGAGGGGGTAAAGATCGTCATTGACCAACCGGGGACCCGCCCGCTTGCACCGATTTTGCCGCCTGGGGTGCCACCACCCACAAGCGACGAGAAGATCGAGGCCTACTTCCTGCGCTACATCGTTGGATCGGAAAAGAGCGACAACGAGGTCTACACTTACGGCGAATTCATTTCCAAGCAGTTGGTCAGAATTGTGGAGTTGCTTGTATCGTCGAACGGCAATACCAACCAAGCGACGATCTGCATCGGTAACATTGAGACCACCTTTCTTGATGACCCTCCTTGTCTCCGATCTATATCATTCAAGGTGGTGAACGGGCGGTTGAATATGACCGTGTATTTCCGGTCCTGGGATCTGTACGCCGGCTTGCCTGAGAACCTCGGCGGCCTGCAGAGATTGAAAGAGATCGTGCTCGCGTACTTGCAAGCCGCTGAGATGCAGGTCGAAGACGGCAAGATCGTCGCGTTCTCGGATGGGCTCCACCTGTATGACCAGTATTTCCAGATCGTCGACACCTTGAACGTGGACAAGGTCCAGGTCGGTGCCCAAGCGTTGAGGGATAAAGCAATGTGGTTGACTGAGAAGGGCATTTAACAACACATTTTAAAGGAGCGTACCATGAAATTTACCGAAGCAGAAGTAAAAGAGTTGTTTGCCAAGCACACCACCTTGAAGGTTACTTTTGAGAAGAAAGACAAGTCCTTGCGGGAAATGGTCTGTACCAGGGACTTAGGGCTTGTCCCGGACGAACACCACCCCAAGAGCGACAAAGTCAAAGTCACCCCGCCGGGGCTTCTGAATGTTTACGAGATCGGCGTCGGCTGGCGGTCGTTTCATTGTGAGTCCGTCCAGGAGGTGGAGGCGGTATGTGGCGATACCGTGTGAAGCTGGCAGCTTGGTGGGCCGGTCCGCATATAGCCGTCTTGGGTTTTCTCTTGTCGAGCTTGGCGGGAATGCTGACCACATACCAAATGATTCTCTGTCAGCTCGGTGTGGCACTCTGTCTGCTGGTGACTCTCCGTATCTGGGGGAAGCCGAAAAGGCCGGAAACTGTGTGGTGGGTAATAAGTCAGGGCACTTTCAGCTCAGTAACACTTAGCTCGGTGTGGTTCGACGACAAGGAAGAAGCTGAAATATATAGAACCAAGCTGGCAGCCAGAGCGCCGTATCTGCAGTTTTATCTAAAGGAGGAGATCAAGCAGTGAGCAAATGCACCAACCAACAGCTCACAGTGCTCGCGGCCGTTTCCGGGTGTTTGGCAGTGATGTCAATACCCGGAACGGTGTCGCGGGTTGACTGGAGAAAATTTATCGAGGACACCAAGGAGGTCGTGGACGACACCATCGCCGTATGGGAGGCCACGGGCGACGACATCAATAATTTCAAACGCCATATCCAGCCGGCGATTTTGAAATGGCACGACTTTTTAGAGGGCCAGCAGCGGATACGGTTGACACCTGTCAACTTGGCATGCATGTGTGCCAGAGTAGTTCAAGATCAATTGGACCGGGGATCCGACCGCCGCAAGAAATACCTGCTGGAGGAAATTGCCAAACGGATTGAAACGATCCACAACTACTTCGACCCTGAGGGCAGAAACTTTGTCGCTTACGACGAGTCAGGGGTGTTGATGGATTTTCTTTATGAACTTATTGGGTGGGAATTCGATTGGAGGAAATGACCGTGGGCAAATTTATTAACCTAATCGGGGAGCAATACGGGAAACTAACTGTGTTAAGTCAGCTACCTAACAAAGGTAAACACACCATATGGTCTTGTAAGTGCTCCTGCGGCAATGTAGCTGCCGTGGCATCTACCCACTTAAGATCAGGTCACACACAGTCTTGTGGCTGCCACCGTGAGGAAGTGCGGGTATCAAGTAACACAACCCACGGAGTGTCAGACTCCCCAATATACCCTATTTGGTTGTTAATACTAAGACGGTGCTATTCTGAGAAAGATAGGCTGTACGCCCGATATGGTGGCAGAGGCATTAAGGTTTGGGATAAGTGGCTGGATAATCCTGCTGAGTTTGTCTCTTGGTGTCAGAATAACGGGTGGGTGAAAGGACTGGACATTGATCGAGAAGATAACAACGGGGACTACACACCAGATAACTGTAGGTTTGTGACCAGGTTGGTGAATAACCATAACAGAGAGTATGGCAGTAAAACTAGAAACTCTAAAACTGGGATTGCCGGCGTATCGCCCAGTGGTACTGGATTCCGAGCTTACATCGGCTCCAGAGTTTTTAGTGGAGCCCCGGAAGGTGCACCGGGTAGGCAGATAAATTTAGGTGTTTTTAGCACTGTAGAAGCTGCACTTAAAAGTCGAAACAATTTTATTACAGAGCATAGTTTGCCTAATAGAATTCAGGAGGTAATATGATAAAGGCAATCAACGACATACATCTTGATGTCAATCGAGTAGGCGGCACGACGGAGACATCGAGGGAGGCCTTGCAGCTCTACGCTGTCAATCAGTTCAAGAACCTCCTTGCCCGCAGCAAGGACGCGGACCACCTGCTCATCCTCGGGGACCTTTTCAACAAGGCCAAGGTAGAAGAGTGGGTGTTTCTTGAGGTGTACAAGGCCCTGGTGAGTTTTATGGCCGACGCTCCAAATTGCGTCCTGATCCTGGTTAGAGGCAACCATGATTCACGTAGTAAGGACAGGCAGAACCTCTGCTCCCTTGAGCTACTCGCCAACATCAGCCAGGGCAACGTCGTGTTCGTCTTCGACGCCCCCTACCTGTTCGAGGACGACGGCAAGGTCCACTACGTAATCCCGCATATGTTCAACCAGGAGCAGTTCGACGCAGCCGTAAGCGCGGTCACGGACGAGGTCGACTTCCTGTACCTACATAGCAATGTTGATAATCCTTTTGCGGTAGGGGATCACAGTATCAATATCTCGAAGGACCAGGTCAAGACCTTGCACGACAAGGGCGTCACGGTCATCTGCGGCCATGAGCACCAGCGCCGCCGACCGTTCCCGAACGTGCATGTGATTGGTAATCAGTTCCCGACAAGTATCTCAGACTGCAAAGGCAACGACGAGAAGTTCCTGCTGAGAATTGAGAACGGGCAGATCGTTAAAGAGCGGACTTGGACCGCCGCCGGCAACTATTACGACGTGCCAGTAGAACTGTTGGACACCGTCCCGGACACAGCCCAGTTCGTCCGGGTCCACGGCGAGGTCGCAAAAGCGGATTTTGCCAAGGTCATTCAGGAGGTCGACAAGTTCCGCCGGAAGTCGTCGGCGTTTGTCGTCAGCAACGCCGTCTCGGTCGTGGTCGAGGGCAAAGTCCTGCAGGCGGAGGAGGTCACCAACATCAATGTGGTTGAGTTGCTGATCCAGGCCGTACCGGAGAAGTACCGGGAAAAGTGCTGTCTATTGTTGGCATAACAAATTAAAGGAGCAAACAGATGCCAACAATAGACAGCATTACCCTGACAAATTTTGGGATTCACAGAAAACGATTTTTCCAATTCGGCCCCGGATTTAACGTCATCCGCGGCGCCAACGAGGCTGGCAAGACCACCATCCTGGAAGCGATCGCCATTGCCTTCTTTGGCAGCAGCGCCCTCCGGGGCGGCTGGGAGGATGTGGTCACGGAAGGCGAGAAGGTCGGCAGCCTGGCCACCAACCTGCGCTATGGCCAGTACACTGTTCATCGATCCAAGGCATCTGCTTCCGTTGTCAGCGACGACGGCAAGGTCGAGGTCTCTGGCCACGGCGACGTCACGGACTTTTTCCTGCGCCACTTCGGCATCGAGAAGGGCACAGAGCGAAACGTCATGATTGCCCAGCAGGGCAAGATCCAGGGGATACTGGAGTCCGGCAACGCGGACGCTACCAAGTTCATTGAGAACCTCGCCAACTTTGACCAGATCGATCAGCTGGTCGAGCGGATGAAGGCCAAGTACCCAGTCATTGACCAACAGGCCCTGAATCAACAGATTGCAGCCCTCGAGGAAAAATTGACTGCGAAGGAAGCGGAAGAGCTGCCGGATCTGGCTGCTGACCAGAAAAGCCTGAAAGAGTGGGAGGTAAGAGTCGACGCCGCAAAGAACAAAGTCGCTGCTGCGGTCGACGTCCTGGCTCAGCAGAACACAGAGCTGGAAACTCTGCGGAGCCAAAAGCGGGAGTTCGACAGCGCGGTCAAGGCCGTAGCCGACCAGGAGCAAGCCGTAAGTGATTTGCAGGGTAGCCAGAAGAAGATAGCCGATCAGGTCAAAATTCTGGAGACGGAGATTAATTGCTCCAAGAGTCGGCTGGATGGCGCCCGGGCGTTCCTTGCCGATCTGGAGAAAAAGCAGACAGCCTACCACGATTACCGGCGGGTTGTCGACTTCGTCGGCTGCGACGATACGTGGGATGAAAGCCTGGAGGACCTCCACAAAGAACTGGAGGGTACAAGGAAAGCGGCAGTAGTGCTGCAGGCGGAACTAAAGGCCAGTGAGAAGAAGGCGGCTACGCTTGAGGCCTCGCCGATAATAGACAAGCAAGTGGAGGCTCTGCAGGCAAAAGCAGCGGACATCTCCAAACAGAAGGCAGTGCTGAAAGCGATGACCGGAGACTCCGAGGAGGTGGCCAAGCTCAAACAAGAGATCGCTGACGTGGGCACCCGCATGGCTGTGGAGAAATCCAAGCTGATGGCCGAGACTACTTGTCCGACCTGTGGGACAGATCTCAGCGAGAAGGCTGCAGCTATCAACGACAGCGTCAACGACGAGCTGGTGCTCTTAAATGATACCAGGTTGGCCCTGGAGGCTAATCTCAAAGCTGCCTATCAAAAGCAGCGTGATGCCCGTGCGCAGCAGGAAAAAGATCTGGAGAAGGAATTCGACCGCACCCTTAAGAAGACTGAGGAGTTGATCGTTATTCTGGAGCAGGCTCGGGCGAAGGGACTCGGACAGATCAACGAGAGTATTGGTAAATTGAGGGAAACCCTTACTGAAACAGAAGAGACTGTCAGGATACTGGAAGGTATCATCACGGTCCAGGACAAGGTCGTCGCCCTGTTGGAGACTGTTACATCTACTTCTCTATGGGTGAATAAGGACGTCTACCCCTGGAGCGTATCTTGGGGCGCAGACGCTCCGGAGAAAACCAACCAGCAGCAGATCGACAAGGCCAACAACGACGTGGTCTACTGCACGGGCTTGGCCACCCAGTTGGAGGGGAAGGCCAAGGAGTTTCATAAATGCTGCGCGGAGTTGTCTGCGGCCGAGGTCAAGCTCACGGGCTTGCGGCCCCAGTCGGCCAAGCTCAAGGACCCATCCGAGCAAATTGAGGTGCTTGTAGTTTCAATATCCACTGGCAAGGTACAGTTGGTGGAGCTACAGACAAAGCTCAACGCCCAGATCGAGGGCGTGAATGCGGCTGCGACCAAACTTGCCCTCGACCAGCAGACCGTCAAGAAACACGGCGAGGACGTGGCCGGGATCAAGGGCGACATCCCGGGCGTCAGAAACCAGATACTGAAGTCCGCGGAGAACAACGCCCTGCATAGGGCGGTCGCGGAGGCCCGCACGACCGTAATCGAAGGCGTCTGGAACACGCTCTTGACCGCGGCCAACGAGTGCTTCTCTTCTATTCGCGGCACCGTTTCCGACATCACCAGGGAGGGCAAGGTCTTTAAAGTCAACGGCATTAAAACCGTCAGGCTGTCGGGGTCGACGCTGGACTCCCTCGGGTTGGCGATGCGGGCCGCGATCAGGGCGGTGTTCTGTCCGGCCACGGATTTTGTTTTGTTAGATGAAATTGCAGCAGGGATGGACGTTGAGAGAACCGCAGCGGCCATGGCCCAGGTAGCGTCCCTTGGAATTCCTCAAGTAATTCTGGTCACTCACGAAGAGGTCAGCGACGGATTGGCAGACAATATTGTGGAGGTGTGAAAGATGAAAGAAACGAGAACGTATGAACTGGAACTCGACTCATTTATGGAATACTCCAAGGTGCCGATGCCGGTCAGAATGCGGCTGGCGCTAAACGCCTTGGGCATGAAGTTTGCCGACGATGGCAGCCCGTCCGCAATTGTCAACCGTAATCCAGTGCCATTGGGCACCACCTCCTGGTGGGAAGATCCCGGGCACCCAAATAAACGATTTTATAAACAAACTTTGGAGGTGCCTGATGCCGGTGACAAATGAAATGCAGGAACTGCTCAAGTCCGCAGCCCCGCTCAAGCCGCACCACAAGGCCTACATCGAGGCCGTGAGCGTCCTCTCCGGCTCCGTCGCCTTCGGGGTTGCCGGCGCCAACCCAGACAAGGATTACGTCCTGCGTCAGAAACAATTCGACGGTATGGGCTTGGGCATGGATGTGCTCCGGTATGGCGCCGGCGAGCCCTACCGATTTGATGGTTACAGCTCCTGGTATGTGAAGTGTGAGAACGGCGAGGTTTTCAACCTGCTGGTGGCTGAAACAGAAGACGTCTACAATCAATACGTCTTTGCCACGGTATCGATAAAAGACAGGATGGCCATGGATGCGGAGTACGCCGAACGAATTAAGGACAAGGCGTTCAGAGTGTCGGAGTTCCAAAAATTTAAGAAGGAGTGTGTTGGATGAAAGAAATTCTAAGAAAAGCAGCAGAGATCAACGCCGCGAACAAGGCAGGAAAACGTAAGCTCGTTCTTGACTATATGGGAGATCCGGCCTTCAGCCGCTTTATGGAATACTGCCTGGACGAATCTCTGACGTTCAACGTCAGCAGGGTCGTAGCCACAGACCCGATCGAGGGCGACTTCTACGACCTGCTCGACGTCTTGAACGCCCAGGGGTCCGCCAGCAAGGCCCAGAAGGAACAGTTGGCAGGTCTCGGCAGCCAGTCCCCCGAACACTTGGAGGTCTTAAACAAGATCCTCCGAAAGAACCCGGATTGTGGATTCTCCGCGAAGTCACTGCACGAGATCCTGCCCGGGGAGATCCCGTATTTTGGTTATCAACGGTGCTCGACGGACGCCGAACTCGACCGCATCTTTTCAACACCGGTTGAAGGCACTAACTCTATTTATGGGATTTCAGAGCTTAAAGAAAACGGCCTCTTCATCAGGATCAAGATCCCGACCGGCGGCAAGCCGATATTTGAATCCAGGAACGGCAAGGTGTTCGACTTCGGCGGCTACTTCGACGAGAACTTCCTCGCCCTCGACCCGGGCGTCGTTAACGTCGACGGCGTGGACGAGGACACGTTCGCCTCCGGAATCGTGTTCGAGGGCGAGGGCTTGGTCCTTTCCGGAGACGACAGCTTCCCTTGGCTGCCACGGACACTCGGCAACGCCACGATCAATAAATTCCAGGGCGGGTACGGCAGCCAGGAGGAGCTTAGCCGCATCAGTTTTTCCCTCTGGACCTGCCTACCCTACGACCATTATTTCGACGGCTACAGCCCACTCTCTGTCCAGCAACGGCGAGAGTGTGTCGCCCAAGTTATCGACGCCGCCACAATCGATTACGACATCATTCACCAGACAGAGACCCGGCTGGTGCGGACAAAAGAAGAAGCCTGGGATCACTACTACGAAGTGCGCTCCCGGCCAGTGCCGGAAGGCGAAGAACCTTACGAGGGCACCATCGTCAAGCACCCGGACGAGGTCTGGAAAGACGGCACCAGCTTGTACATGGCCAAACTCAAGGCCGTCAAGGAGTGTGAGGTCGAGATCTACGGCTGGGAGAAGGGCAAGGCCGGCGGCAAACACGAACACAGATTGGGCTCGTTCCACATCAGAAGCTCCTGCGGCGGACTGGTAGGCAAATGCTCAGGCATGACCGACGCGATGCGTGACGAGGACCCTGAGACGTTTATCGGCAAGATCTGCACGGTCAGGTTCAATGCCGTATCCAAGTCCAAGGATCCGGACAAGCCCAGGTCATTCGACCATGCTAGATTTGTCGAGATCCGCCCAGACAAGAACGTGGCCGACGACCTTGAATACATCTTGAAAGTGAAGTCAAAGAAGAGATAACTTCAAAACAAAGGAGACAGTATGAATAGGATTGAATTGGGCGACATGGCCAAGGACAAACTCACGGGCTTTACCGGTTACGTTGGCGCCCGCTTCATCAAAGCTTTCAGTGTGGCCCGCTTTCGATTGGATCCAGTGAAATTAAAGGACGACGGAAGTGTACAGGCATCCAACTGGTTTGACGAAACCGTATTAGAGGTTGTTGAGAAGCAGTTCATAAAACCCGAGCCACCTGTACAACACACGTTTCAGTTGCTGGACAAAGTAAAAGATTCCGTCACCAACTTCTCTGGAAGTATCATTGGATTTATAGAGCACGCCAGCGGCTGTGTCACCGCTATTGTGGTTCCTGCAGAACTCAAAGACGGCAAACCGCAAGACGAGTCGGATTTGCCCGTCCAACAACTGGTCTTGGTGGTGCCAAAGGCAGTGCCAAATGCAGCGCCAAATGCAGCGCCACAGGAGAAGACCTTTACTGGTGGCCCGCGAGTAAGCCAGAACATCCATGGCCGGTAGCACCGAGTGCCAGTGCCCGTACTGCGGAAGGGCTGCCTTGTGCAGCCCTTCCAAGGGCCTCTGGTGCGACAACTGTAAAAACGGCTTCTGGGAACAGGAGCGAAATGTCCATTCAAAGATGGGAGACCAATGTGACCAAGCCAAGAGTGCGCTTTTGCTGGGAGTGCGGGCGGCAGCTCCGAGGCAACCACCACGTCGAGGTTGAGGTCGACGGCCACAACAGAATCCTGCACAAGGACTGCTATCAAAAACTATTTCCAGAGGAGGCGAAACGTGCCAAGAAAAGTAACAATGGAGGACTTCATCATCCCTGAATTTCGCGGAAAGGATCCTGAAGACTATGAGTTTCGTAGGGATGGTACTATTGTCCGCAAAGATAGATGGGAAAAGGGTATAATGGAAATAGCTTTCAGACTCACTAACTCAGGACGGGTTGAGTTTGAAATTGACAACCTAGTCAAGGCTGTCGAGTGGCTGCTTGATCAGATACCTGATCGGCAGATCCCGGACGAAGACGAGGAGTGAACCGTGTTTGGAGACTACCAGTACAGCAGGCCGTACACCCGAAAGACCACCTACTTGACAGCACCAAATGGACCTGTAAAAGTGCAGGAGGTCCGGCTAATTGACTTACTTCACTTTGGCCAGACCGTAGGTACCTTTACTCTAGACCTTGAAGAACATGATGAGGATTCGGCCGCCAACAGAAGTCACCTCACCCCATAACCTCAAAACGAATGGCGTGCCGCTCGCACGCCTCTTTGGCCTTGCACAGACCGGTCCAGATCTCCGCGAACTCGGGGTCATCCTTGATGACCATCGCGACCTTACCCCAGACTCCGAACAAGGGATACGCCGCAACACACGGCTCGGTACAGCCTCGACCGCATTTCAATGGATCAGCCGCTACTCTGTGCATCGGCTTCCTCTATATGGATGGCGTGTTCCGGGCAGGATTGCATCACAAACGCTATCTTCCATTTTGTCTCCGCGTCTCGTAGCACCCAATCGGCCAAGGGGAGCCTGCCTTCGCACTCAGACCGGAATCCTTTGAGCAGAATTTCACACATCCCGCAGTCTTGGCATTCTTGTTTGTCAGTGGTGAGGAAGTACATAATCAGTCCGTGTCGGCGGCGCCGTAACGGAGGTTCTGCGCAATACGCTTCACCCATCCTCGGGCATTCGGCAGGAAGTTCTTACAGTCGGCCATGAAATCCAGGCGCTCAGCCAAGATCAACATCACCAGATCAGAATCTGAGGTGGAGGCAAGCTTTGCTCTGGTAACAGGTCCGACAACACCGTCATCTTTCAGCCCCAGGGCCTGCTGCAGCTGCTTGATCGCCGTCTTTGGCCCGGAGTTCACTCCAAAGTCGAAGAGCTGGAAGGCAAGTCCGGGCGTGTAGTATTTATCGAGCTGTAACGGTGTGATAAAATCGGCAATATAGATTGCTTCAGCCTGCTCGACCGTAAGAGATCTGATGTTGAGCTGAGGATACGCTCGTTGACTGATCCCCCATTTAGTGGGTCCACCGACCGGATCGTCCCAGTATCCACCCTCATGCCCCAGACAGCGTTTTAGCCACGTTTGAACATTCATAATCCCTCACAATTTGTAAACATTGCCGAAATGCCTCAATCTTTTTTGCCGCATCCTGATACTGAGGGATGTACACGCCTGCATCATCTTTTTGTTCAACCTGTTCCTCCATGCGGATCAATGCCTCGATACGTTCGATTGCGTTCATAGACCGGCCTCCAGCCGGGAGAAATGCCTCATGCCGACCAACCGCAAAAAGGGCAGGTGCATTGGATTAGTTTGGCGCCACAGTCAGGACAGGTCACGTTCCCTCGCCGGTTTGTTGTCGTGCCGCATTTTTACGGTTGCCAGGATCTCCAGTACACTATCCTGCCGCTCGGTGTTTTTTGCTACGGCTGTGTGGATGGTGGCATAATCGTCTCTGAGCAAACTGATGTCCTCACGCAATAACCGGAAATGATCATCGCCACGGGCAAGGCGCTCTGTCAAAAGCTTGTCACTGGCGATCAGCCGCTCTGTGATAATGTCCTGGCAGCTTTTCTGTGCGGGATGGCACATGTCTAAGGTGACAATACCCTTCTCTTCAAGACCTTTTCTCCACGACTTTAGTGAGCCAAGATCGTATTGGTTTTTTGATACAGCCACAATGCCAAGGACCATAGCGGATATCTCTTTCCAATACGTGTGCAGCCAAGTGAAAATTATTGGCTCGTCGGTCATTGATTTCATCCTTTTCCGGCAATCATGGTTTTCATTGAGGTGTACGCGCCCATACCTTTGCCGATTTCCCGCAGACCAGCATAAGTAAAAGGTAGAGCCAAAAGTAGGACGAGAATCTCTACACTTGGAGTTGTCGTGAAAGCGTAGAAAATGGCCGCAGCAAGCGCCGCTGTGGCATGTGTCGGACGAACGTACTTTATCCCGCCATCAGCTTTATCTCCAGCCCTGACAGTCTCCTGCGTCTCGTGGTGCTCTTTTTGCCTATCATCCAGTTCGAGCCGCGTCATTTCTTCCAAATGCAAGCGATTGGTAGCCTCGTTCTGATACCACAACTCTTTCAACTTAACAATGGCCTGTGGATCACCCTGCAATACAGTCATCGCCTGATCAGGGTCATTGGTCCCTGTAACCGACGACACCATTGAAATACCAGCAGCAATTGCCCCAGGAACATTACCCGATACAAGCGAACCGACAAGTGCCGCTCCTGGCCCTGCATTCTTTTTTAGCCATCCACCAATATCCTGCCAGCTCATCAACATCCTCCTATATTCACAAACCAAATACCCAGGCACATCACCAGGAGCACGATGGCTATGGCGAGATTCAATAGTGTGCTTGCAGTTCGTTGTTCTTGGTCTTTTGAGTTCATATTTTGGTTAATTGTAGTTTTTTATCAATCAAATATTTTTAAACATCTCAGTTCCCCAGAACAACCGTTTGGTGAGCAGCGGACGAGTCTTGAACCATTGAGAAGCAGCCAGCCTACCGGTAAGGCTGAACCGATCAGCTACCCACTTCTCTAATCGTTGAAGATCATAAACACCAGGGTCCGCAGTGCAGAAGAATGCCATCGCCACAACCCCTGTGAAGTTCCTGGTGTTTTTGTAATGACATCCGAGGTTCATCCGGTTAAAGGTCTCTGGCTCATTATAAGCCCCACCGTTTGATATTACACCGTTCCTCATGAATGTGGAACCATTGGCACCACCACCACGGGAACTTACAAAATGCCACTGGCTATCGTTGAGATCCCCGGCTACACTGCCCAGGGAGACGCTCTCACCTGAGTAGGTTGAGGTGAATCCCCCGCCAGTTTCGATCCGAGAGAAAAACTTATCAGCCGGGTCAAAGTACCGAGTAAGTGCCGCAGGATTCTTCCACTCCTGCGCAGTGTTTGAATAACATAGACATCCGTAGGCAAAGCCGTTGCCTGAGATATCCCCGATATTCTTTGTCATCATCGAGGCATTGCTTGAGATGTTAAACGCATTGCCGTTGATGCCGTTGATGAGAACTATAGTTGGCGTGGTACCATAATTCGCGAACGATCCCGAGCCATACTGAGCAACCCACGAGGACGCAGATATGTTGGTTCCATCTACATAGATGTGCATTCCGGTCATCATCCCCGGATTCCACCCTGACCATGTGTTTATCGGTTTTGATACATTAGCTGCCATTCAGCCCCCTATGCCGCTGAAGCAAAAGCTTCAGATCCCCAGAAGAGCATTTTTGATAGCGGCTTAATATTTTTGTGCCAATGGGTACTTGGCAATGTACCTTTTCTCCCAAACTTATCGGCCAAGAAGCCCTCTAACGCCACTCGGTTAGCCTCGCTCAATGTGGTGTTAAATACCATCATCTCATATATAGTTAGGTTGCCATAATATGTTGCCGCACTTTCCTTGCACATCTGCATGAGTGCAGTATTTGTTGCTGTCGGCGCTGTAGTATATGTTGCAGTACCTTGTGCATTACCATCTTGATGATATGTCATGGTATTTGCGGCATCATTCCATACATACTCAAGCATAAAAGCAGTATCAACTCCAAGAGCACTGCTACTAGGGTCCATCCAAGCGACGCTAGCGTTAAGACCTCTCATTTTACCATCTGCCAGAGGACCATTTATAGCATAGGAAACACCAGAACCACTAGCTACACATAACATCCTCCCGTTGTTACCTGTGTGTACTGATGGAGTCCTAACAACGGCTATAACCGACGATGTGCTGTATATAGCACTGTTCTGTATTCCTGTTGTGAGCCAGTCATTACTGCCGTCAAAGTACACCCCCTTATAGCCATTCAAAAGATTCGCACTAATGACCGGCTGGGAGGCCCCTGTTGCCTGAGTTGCATTAGTCCCCACGTTTGCTGTCCATGTAGCTACTGCACCGCTTGCCGGGAGTTCCTCCGGCCTGAAACGGGCTACTAACCCAGGAACAGTATTAGGGTTATAGTCATAAAATCCTGCCGCCTTACTTACATTATTCGCCATTATGCCACCTCCGCTAATACAAGTTTTGCGTCCGAAATCACCTTAGCGTTCACTTCGATGAAGCATTGGGCGGTTCTATTTGGCGCTATCCCTGTTACTGAGTAAACCATGAAGTTCAGTTCGGTACCTATCGTATCCCTGAACCTGAACCCTTCAGACTGGTAGGCTGCTGCGGGGAATACCAGTGATTGATTAGAAACATGGAATTGATAGCCTACGGAGTTCAGGGACTCACCTACGTTCAGTTCGATCAAATCACCGGCAGCCAGGTTCAGAGTCACGCCGTTTCTAACAACGCTGGTATTGATGGCTACTTCAATATTGAAAGCGGTCTTGAAATGCACAACAGCGCTTCTTTGTACCGGGATATGATCAGAGTTGAGATGATCCACGGTCAATAGGTAATCCGTAGCTCCTGAGAGTTTTTTCTCCGTGGGCACGGTATAGGACAGGCCATCAACCGTTTCATCTATAACTGCCATATGGGTTTCAGCCCGGATAAGTCGAACCCTAGATTTTGCTATGTCGTAGTCCAACTTCTTACTGGTAACCTCCTCTATCGACATCCAAGTGCCGTCAGAACGCGCGGTAAATGTGCCGCCGCTTATGAAAGTACAACGCAGTTTAACTTGGGTATCCACGGCGGGAGTATAGATTGCTAAAGCCGTCCCCTCAAATGCATACCCATTGGCATTACCAACAGAAACTAAATGACCTGCCCCTGAATTAGGTAAAGCAACGTTAGATGAGTTAACGAATTTATAGTTTATATCGGCAGCTACATCTGTAAAAGTCGCGCCAATGCCAGCAGACAGCCTATATGTAACTCCAGCCTTCAAGGTTACATAAGGCGACGTGAACCCTAGATTACCAGACATACTGTCAAAAGTGATATCTGAATTGGCCCCAAGGCCAGCCTGGCCGGTTGTTTTCAGACATACTAGATATCCTTGGGTCTCTCCCTTAGCACTCGTAATCGTCGGCGTCAACGACTGCCCAACCGAGTTATCTGCCGGAGCCGTCACGTTGATCGCCGGAAAGATCAACTGCGTAGGAGTCAGGGCAATATGCTCCTCGGTGATCACATCAATCGCCCGCCACGGTAGAGTCTCGTCCTGGTTGGTATAAATTTTGAAGGTCTCAGCTGGATCAATCGTCTTAATCCACCAGGTCATTGCCTCGCCTTCAGGGTAATCGGCCTCATCTACATTGATGAAAAGTTCCTGCCGTTGGGTATATATAGACAAGTCTTCTGCATCCATATCGGCGGGAGTTTTCAATTTATCGTAGAATTTAATATCATCATAGAGTCCAGTTCCAGCAGTCTCGTCAGCCTCCAGAGCGGTAAGCTGGATGTTGCCATAGTATGCCCTGACTCTGACACCGGCGTGGGCCTGCACTTCCGCAAGAGTCATCCCGAGGTGATAATAAATCCTTTGCAGTATGTACGTTACGGCAGGCACTGCCAGATATCGGTATGAACTGGTTTCAAGAAGGTGCGTGAAATCTTGCACCACCAACGGAGCAGCACCATCGACAGGTACTCCCCACGTACCATCAATCAGGCCGCTCTTGTCTCCAGCGTTGCCATGGGTAACAACCCGCTTTTCGAGCGGCCCCATTTTTGGCATGTAGACCGTGCCGTTGCCACCTGCAGTGGTCCATGGGGTTCCAGGAAGGATAGACTCGTATTCGTGGCCTGCAACTTGCACTGCAAGGTGATGACCTTTGAGCCGGATTTTGCCCACGCCGTGAAGGTCGAGGCCAGCAGATGGCAATAACGAACTCACAGCAACGCTTTTACTCGACCCCTCAGGCCCCATTGTGGTATCTGAAGGATCGATTACGTGCATTCGAGCGTTGGCTATTTTCGTCGCATCAGTTAATTCGGTATATTCTGATAATTTTGACATTTATTTCATTCCTTTATTGAAAGGTTATAGTGTCCAATCACTGAACACTGAACCATCCTCAAACTGATAAATTGATCCGTCCTCGAAACGGTTGGCAGTTGCCATAAACCCGTTCCAGATATCTACCTCTTTAACATACTGGAATGCTTTACTTATGATACTCTCTGGCGTATCGTAGACGTAAAGCAACAGCCTATCCTCTGATTCTGTCCCCAGCATTGACCAAGTATTTAACAGCGGGCTTGCCAATGCTAGGTCGATGGCGTCGGCGGTTGGCCTCAGTGTAATTTTGTCAATGAAAAATATCGGTCGTAAAGTAGGCTCTACACGGTCATAGTCCGCGACTGATAAGCCGATAACATCAACCCAGCCATCAGCAGCCAAAGCCAGAAACGCCAACCCCTCACCAACCAACCCATCAACTCCGCCAGTGCTCAATATCCACGGCACGGTCACGCCGTTAAATACAAGGTTGAAGGTCAGCACCACATCGGGTCCAGGTGAAGCCGTAGCCCGCACCTTGCACTTCTTCGACGCAGGCCAGACTCGATCACCAGCAGTCAGCCAGGTGGTGCCGTCAAACGACAACGCGGAGTTAGCCGGGATGGTGTAGTCCTGTCCTGCTGTAATTCTGGGATAAAACCAGCGGGATTCGACTTGTGCGAGGGGTTCGGCGTTGAGGCGGAGGCCAGGAGTGCGGTGGCGACCAGTATTAGGACGTTTAGTCGGAACTCCAGCTGTTCTACCTACTGGCGAGAAGGCGCCCATTGTCACACCCCGGAGGTGACGACTCTAAGGCCGCAGTCTGCTGTCGTTTCTGATTTGTGTGGGCGGATATATGCAGGGGAGTAAAAGGTGACTTGGTCGTGGCCGAGGTATATCTTCAACGCTTCCCCGTCTATACTGGCGGTGCGCCAGCCGCCGACGGCGGCGGGGTCCTCGACCTCGAATACAATAGACTCTTCACCTTGTAAGGTGCAGAGTCTA
>Ga0209417_1001540_pt1 | contig 41669 bp, 49 predicted proteins | sample RifGroF2_FD_184002 | JGI IMG/M metagenome (GOLD analysis project Ga0209417, IMG submission 184002) | Groundwater microbial communities from Rifle, Colorado, USA - Groundwater F2 (SPAdes) (version 2) | ecosystem: Environmental > Aquatic > Deep subsurface > Groundwater | place: Rifle, Colorado... | reverse complement strand
CGACGAACAGGCCCCAGTCCCAGGCGCTGCGCCAGCGCGGATCGGCCACCTTGGAACGGTAGTCGAAACCGACCGGACGGAAGAACAGCGCCCACAACACCGCCAGCATGGCCCAGTAAAAGCCGGAGAAGGCTGTCGCATACACCAGCGGCCAAGCGGCGAATATGGCGCCACCCGCGGTGATGAACCAGACCTGGTTGCCGTCCCAGTGCGGGCCGACGGTGTTGATGACCACGCGGCGTTCCACGTCGTTCTTGCCGACGAAGGGCAGCAGTGTGCCGACGCCCATGTCGTGGCCGTCCATGACGGCGAAGCCGAGCAGCAGCACACCGACCAGCAGCCACCAGATGATTTTCAGGGTTTCATAATCGAGCATGATTTTTCCTCAATGTGCGGGTTTCAGGGCGGGCGCGGTTTCGCCGTTATAACGGCCGGTGCCGAGGCTGGCCGGTCCCAGGCGCGCGTACTTGAACATCAGGTACATCTCCACGATCAGCAGCCCGGTATAGAAGAACAGGAAACCGGCGATGGAGCCGTACAGGCTGTTGGCCGTCAGCGTCGAGGTGGACAAGTGCGTGGGCAGAATGCCGAAGATGGTCCACGGCTGGCGACCGTATTCCGCCACGAACCAGCCCATCTCAGAGGCGATCCACGGCAACGGAATGGACCACAAGGCCCAGCGCAACAGCCAGCGTTTTTCGTGGAAGGTGTTCTTGGCCGAGTACCAGAACGACAGTGCGAACAGCAGTGCGAAGGAGAAGCCCAGTGCCACCATTATGCGAAAAGTCCAGAACATGGGGGCGACCTTGGGGATGGTGCTGCGTGCCGCCAGCGCGATCATCTCCGGTGTCGCCTGCGACACGTCGCTTGTGTATTTCTTCAGCAGCAGTCCATAGCCGAGGTCGGCCTTGTGTGCCTCGAAGACCGCTTTGGTTTCCTCGTCGGCCGTTCTGGCGCGCAATTGTTCGAGCGCCTTGACCGCGATGATGCCGCTGGCGATGCGCTCGGCGGCCTGGGCTTCAAGTTCGTCTATGCCCGGCAGCACCTTGGTTGCCGTGCGCGTGGCGATCAGGCCGAGGGCGTAGGGGATCTTGATCTCGGCTGTGTTCTCGCGTTTTTCGTCGTCCGGAATGGCAAACAGGGTGAAGGGCGCCGGGGCTTCCTCGGTCTTCCACATGCCTTCCATGGCGGCGAGTTTGGTCTGCTGGTGCTCGGTCACGGCGTAGCCGGATTCGTCTCCCAGTACGATCACCGACAAGGCCGAGGCGAAGCCGAAGGCAGCGGCGATGCGGAAGGAACGTTTGGCGAACTCGATGTCGCGACCCTTGAGCAGGTACCAGGAGCTGATGCCGAGCACGAACATGGAGCCGGTGACGTAACCGGCGGAGACGGTGTGCACGAACTTGGCCTGCGCTGCCGGATTGAACACCAAGTCCCAGAACGAGGTCATTTCCATGCGCATGGTCACCCAGCTGAATTCGGAACCGACCGGATTCTGCATCCAGCCGTTGGCGATGAGGATCCATACCGCTGACAGGTTGGAACCGATGGCGGTGAGGTAGGTGATCAGCAGATGCCTGCGCTTGGACAGTTTGTCCCAGCCGAAGAAGAACAGGCCGATGAAGGTGGATTCGAGGAAGAACGCCATCAGGCCCTCAATGGCCAGCGGCGCGCCGAACACGTCGCCGACGTAGTGCGAGTAGTAGGCCCAGTTGGTGCCGAACTGGAATTCCATGGTGATGCCGGTGGTGACGCCGAGGGCGAAGTTGATGCCGAACAGCTTGCCCCAGAACTTGGTCATGTCGCGGTAGATCTCTTTGCCGGTCATCACATACACGGTCTCCATGATGGCCAGCAGGAATGAAAGGCCCAGCGTCAGGGGCACGAACAGGAAGTGATAGAAGGCCGTGGCGGCGAATTGCAGCCGTGACAGGTCCACGATTTGTTCGGTGATCATCAGATGTTCTCCTGGTGAGGTTAGGTATTTATTTTGCGGCGTCAGATGCCGTGACCAGCCTGGCTGCGACCCGGTCTGGTTCCATGCCTTCGATCATGCTGTGCAGAACGGGATGGCTGAAGAAGACATGCCAGATGCCATAGAGCAGCAACAGCTTGATCGCCAGCGTGAGCGCGATCTCGCGCCCCAGCATCTTGCGGCTAGCGGCGGGGCCGCGTTTCAGCCATGGCAGTCGCATGTTTGTCCCCGCGCATCGTGTGAGTGGGCGCCGCCTTCAAGATCGCTGTGGTCGTGGTTGCAGCCGTCGCTGGCCGATCTCATGCGTCCGGCAAGAAAGGCCTGCACCGCAAGGATGGGGTCGCTCTCGTCGGTTGCCACCACCAGTACGCCGCGTGCGGCAAGGTGGCGGACAAAGCCATCACCGGCGCCGCCGGTGATCAGCACATTCATGCTGTCCAGAGGGTGGCCGGCAGTATGGTCGAAGCCGTGGATGGCCATGTTGGCGTCCAGATCGAGCCGATTGATCTCCCGCGGCGGTTCTTGTCCTTCGGTTTCGAATACGATGAAACGGCGTGCGCGTCCGGCATGGCCGGTGACGGTGCGGTAGTTCTGACTGGTGACTGCGATACGCATGACATCCTCCGGAGTGGGTAATGGGCGGAAGCGGGGATTTCGAAGCTGCGGGCAGGTACTGCTGGCGAGAGGAGTCACACTGACCATTCCGGCGGCAACGATGTGGCCGCTTCCTTGCACTCTGCATTGCAAGGCGCATGCCATGCGGCACGATTAAGTTGTAAAGGCTTATCTACGTTGCTGTTTACCGGAGCGGCTGTGGCGAAATGCCGCAGCGCGGGCTGGATTGAAAAGTCGGATTTATCTGCCATTCTGGCAGATAAATCGACATGCTGGCAGATGGGGTTATTCCCTGCGCAGCTTCAATCTGCGGTAGAGCGTTCTCTCGCTGATACCGAGTTCGGCAGCCAGCATCTTGCGGCTGCCACGATGCTGTGCGAGCCGGATCTCCAGGGTCTGGTGTTCCAGTTCTCTCAGGTTGGGCGACAGGCCGACCGGGGTTTCGCGCCAGATGCGCCCGCTGCGCACTTCCTCGGGCAAGTGCATGGGCTGGATCTCTTCGCCGTCGCATAGCAGGCTGGCGCGCTCGATGATGTTGCGCAGTTCGCGCACATTGCCGGGATAGTCGTAGTGCCCGAGCAATTTGAGCGCATCGGCGGAAATGACCAGGTTCCGGTCTGCCGCGACACGAGAGAGCAGGGATTTTGCCAGCAACGGGATGTCGGTCGGCCGCTCGCGCAGGGGTGGAAGTTCGACGGGGAAGGTGCTGAGACGGAAGTAGAGGTCTTGCCGGAAGCTGCCATCAGTCACCATTTTGCGCAGGTTGCGGTGTGTCGCCGAGACCAGTCTGATATCGGCCTTGTGCGGATCGGCCGAGCCGACTCGCCGGTAGGTTCCGGTTTCCAGCAGGCGCAGAAGCTTGACCTGCATCGCCAGCGGGATGTCGCCCACCTCATCAAGGAATAAGGTCCCGCCTCTGGCCGCTTCGACCAGGCCGACGCTTCTGGAGGTGGCGCCGGTGAAAGCGCCGCGCTCATGACCGAACAATTCGCTTTCGAACAGCGTCTCGGTGAGGCCGGAACAGTCCAGCGCCACGAACGGCTTCTCCGCCCGCCGGCTGGCGTCATGTATCGCTTTCGCCACGAGTTCCTTGCCTGTGCCCGATTCCCCCAGCAACAATACGGTGGCTTCCGAAGGGGCCACCCGCGCCACCATCTCCAGCATGTGCTGGAAAGCAGGCGCACGCCCGACCAGCCCCTGGGCATATGACAAGCCGCGCGCTACTGCAACGGGCTCCATCTTCTCGATGAAGTAGACGATATCGCCTTTGCCGTCGCGTATCGGGGACAGCTCGATGTTGACGTAGGCTTCACCTTGCGGAGTCTGGTGCAGGTGCAGTACGCGCTCCCGCTGGCCTGAACGCAGGCTCTGCTTGACCGGGCAGGTCTCGCCTGCCTGATCACAAGGCACCTTGAAGTGGTGGGAGATATCGAAACAGGTACGACCGGTGAAGACCTGGTTCTCCCCGAAGCTGCGCCTGTAAGCCGTGTTCGCCGCCAGAACCCGATATTGGCGGTCGCACAGGATATGGGGTTCCGGAAGCGTGTCGATGAATGAAACCAGTTCGGGAAGCAGCGGGAATTTCATGACGGCATCTGCAAAAGTGACAAACGCTGCCATCATGGCAGTGTCGTCAGGGCGGCGCAAGTGAAGAGGGCGCGGTTCGGTCGAAACAGGGCCCTCGCTTGGCCGTTCGGTTGGCATGCGCAACCGGATGTGGAGAGCCGGATCTAGCAGGGGGAGGTCTGGCGCGCGACGACATTTTTGTTCATAAAAGCATGAGCCTGAAGCAGAACACAAGCGGAGTCTTCTTTCAATTGATGCCATCTGAACGCATCTTCGCACTCTGCGACCGCACTAAAATTCGGTGCCTAACCAGACTCGATACATGCATGCGCAAGAGTTGATTCATATCAATCTTGAACTTGTGGGTTTTAACTAAGATCGCCGCACTCGGCGATCGGCTAACCCGAGCCAAAAGCTTGGGTATGCAGGGTTTCGGAACCAAGTTTGCCTTTACTTGTCGCGGAACCCCTGCGACAATTTGCCGCGTTTTGAAGACTGTAAGAAAGCTGTAAGGGAAGGGTGCGGTGGGAATGCCCGACAACCGTGGGTGTTTCAGCGCATTTATTGTTAACTTGCTCGAGGAGGAGACTACTGTGGAAGCTACGCAAGCGACACCAGTAAAGTACGATATGGAAGTCGTCCGATGGTTCACCATCGCGGCTGCCATCTATGCAGTGGTAGGTACGCTGATCGGTGTGTATATCGCATCGGAATTGGCTTGGCCGTTTTTGAACTTTGACCTTGAATACATCACTTTCGGGCGTCTGCGTCCGTTGCATACCAACGCAGTGATCTTCGCGTTCGGCGGCTGTGTCCTGATGGCGACCGGTTTCTACATGGTGCAGCGCACCGGTAGCACCAAGCTGTGGAGCAATGGTCTGGCTTGGTTCACATTCTGGGGCTGGAACCTGATCATCGTCTCGGCAGTTGTCACTTTGCCGCTGGGTCTGACTACCGGCAAGGAATACGCCGAACTGGAATGGCCGATCGATATCGCGATTGCAGTAGTCTGGTTGTCCTTCGGCCTGAACCATCTGATGACCGTGGCGATCCGCAAGACTTCGCATATCTATGTTTCCAACTGGTTCACCATGGGCATGATCGTGATGATCACTTATCTGCACGTGGTCAACAGCTTGGCAATCCCGGTCAGCATGACCAACTCCTTCTCCGTGTTCACCGGCGTTCAAGACGCTATGGTGCAATGGTGGTGGGGGCACAACGCGGTGGGTTTCTACCTGACTGGCGGCTTCCTGGGCATCATGTACTACTTCGTGCCTAAGCAAGCTCAACGTCCGGTGTTCTCCTATCGTCTGTCCGTGTTGCACTTCTGGGCGCTGACGTTCGGCTATGTCTGGCTGGGCGCGCACCACCTGCAATACACTGCTTTGCCTGACTGGACCGGCTCCCTCGGTGCCGCTGTCTCTCTGGCGATGATTATCCCGTCTTGGGGCGGTGCGATGAACGGTATGATGACTTTGTCCGGCGCATGGGACAAGCTGCGTACCGACTACATCCTGCGCTTCCTGGTTGTGGCTCTGGCGTTCTACGCGATGTCCACCTTTGAAGGCCCGGTGATGTCCATCAAGTCCGTTAACGCTCTGTCGCACTACACCGACTGGACAGTTGGTCACGTGCACTCCGGCGCTCTGGGCTGGATGGCGATGGTTGCCTACGGCGCGATGTACCACATGATCAAGAAACTGTGGGGCGTGGAAAAGATGTACTCCGAGAGCCTGGTGAACGTCCACTTCTGGTTGGCGACTATCGGTACCGTGGTGTATGTCGTGGCGATGTGGGTTTCCGGCATCATGCAGGGTCTGATGTGGCGTGATTATGACGAGTACGGCACTCTGACCTATACCTTCGTTGAATCGGTTTCCGCGATGCATCCGTACTACGCGATGCGTGCAGTCGGCGGCCTGATCTTCCACGTCGGTACCCTGATTGCTCTCTACAACATCGTGATGACCGTGAGTCGTGCAGGCGCTACGCGCTCTGCCGGTTCCGTTCCCGCTAAAGCATAAGGAGTGAGACATGTCTGATCACGACAAAATCTATTCGACCAAATTTCAGGACAAGATCGAACGCAGCACAGTCCTGATGTTTGTGGTAACCGCGATCGCTGTGGCGATCGGCGGTATCGTGGAAATCGTCCCGTTGTTCTATCTACCGAACACTGCCGTTACCGGCGGCGACGGCACCTACAACGGTACGGCCCACAAGGACAAGGATGGCAACGTCATCTCGATGGACAAGATCGTCTGGAATCCGGCGACCTCTGCCCACAAGACGCTGGACGAATGGCAAGCCGGTGACGGCGTGCGTACATGGACTCTTCTGGAGTTGGCCGGTCGTAACGTCTACATCCGCGAAGGTTGCTACCTGTGCCACTCGCAGATGATCCGTCCGTTCCGTGACGAAAAAGACCGTTATGGCCACTATTCGATCGCAGAAGAGTCCATGTATGACCACACTTATCAGTGGGGCTCCAAGCGTACCGGTCCTGATCTGGCCCGCGTCGGCGGCAAGTACTCGGATGAATGGCATATCCGCCATCTGAGCTATCCGCGCCAAGTGGTGCCCGAGTCTGTCATGCCGAACTACTTCTGGCTGGCAAACGGTAAGGTGAATGTGGAAGAGACCGTGCAAACGATGAAGGTCCTGACCATCATGCCGTTCAACCCGATTCCGAAGACCATCTACACGGATGCCTACATCGACGGCGCAGCTGCGCAGTTGGAAGGCAAGACCGAGATGGAAGCCTTGGTTGCTTACCTGCAGGGCATGGGTAACCACATCAAGTTCGAAGAGGGCGTGAACTACCGTGACTAAGCTGATGGGGTACCTTGGCATGGATGTAGCGGCCATGACCACGAACGACTGGCTGGGCGTGTTTTTCGTCCTGGTCTCTGCGGTCGGTATGGTGGCGGTCTATTTCATGGTATTCCGTCCTGCTAACAAGGCCACGTTCGAGTCCCAGCGCTCCATGGCGCTGGATGACGAAGACCATATAAATGTGGGAGAAAAAAGATGAGTGATAAACACAATGCAGGTGACGTGCCTACAACAGGGCACGTCTGGGACGGCGACTTGGCTGACTTCGCCAATCAACCGCCCAAGTGGTGGATGCTGGGACTGACCGCCAGTGCGATCTGGTGTGTGGTGTACTTCCTGTACTACCCGTCCATTCCAGTTTCCAATACGCAAAGCTTCTTCAAGGGTATCGGTGGCTGGACAGCCATCTCCGAGATGGAAGCCGACAAGAGCATCGTGGACGAAGTGCGCGGCAAGTACGAAGCCAAGCTGAAGGACATGACGCCCGCGGCGATCCTGGCTGACAGCGAGCTGACCGAGTACGTGACCCGTTCCGGCAAGGTTCTGTTCGGTGACAACTGCGCAGCTTGCCACGGCACCAATGGTGTGGGCGCAGCGGATGCACAAGGTCTGATCGCTCCCAAGCTGAACGACGATGACTGGCTGTTCGGCGGCAAGATCGAAGACGTCCATACGTCCATCGTTGGCGGTCGTCAGGCTGTGATGGTTGCGCACAAGGAGATTCTGTCTGCTGCCGAGATCGATACATTGGCCAATGCAATCGCGGCCGGTACACCGACCTCGACCCCACTGTTCGCCGAGAAGGGCTGCACAGCCTGCCACGGCGCGGACGGCAAGGGTATGCAAGCTCTGGGCTCTGCCAACCTGACCGACGGCATCTGGCGTTTTGACGGTTCTGTCGAAGGCATCAAGTACACCATCGAGAACGGCGTCAATGCCGGTCCGGGTGCACGCGTTGCCATCATGCCGTCCTTCCAGGCCGCGGGTAAGTTGAGCGATGCCGAGATGAAGAAACTGGCCGTCTACGTGTACAAGTTCGGCAAGTAAGTCTCAGTCTGCACGGCGCATGTCGTGCAGACCTTTACCAGAAGGAGAAATGAGATGAATCAAGATATGGTTTTTTGGAGTGTGATTATTTCTTTGGCCGGCTCGATTATAGTACCTGCATGGCTGCTCTTCAGGGCATACCGCAACGCTATCAAAGACAAGGATCAGGACAAGAAGTAAGTTTTTGGTCACTGCGAAAGGGAGGAGAGCTATACTCTCCTCCCTTTTTCATATGGGGCAAGGTATTTGCGCATCTGCTTGTGGGGTTATCGAGCAGATTGGGAAGTATCTTGGGCGAAGTCAGATATTCTGGACCAAAAAAATTAAGGAGAATGAGTGTGAGTGATGCAAATGAAAACAAGGAGATGGGGACGGTCACGACCATCTACCACGAGTTCGAAGCATGGCAGGTGAACCGCGGCGAGAAGACCATCCATGCCAAGCGCATGCCTGGTTTTTTCCGCACCATCAAGAACTATACCCAACTGGCCCTCTGGCTTCCCTTCTTCCTGGTGCCTTATCTGCGCTGGAACGACAAACAGGCCATCCTGTTCGACATCCAAAACCGCCAGTTCCATTTCTTCGACATCATGGTGTTGCCGCAGGATATCTGGATGCTGTCGCTGCTGCTGCTGATCGCGGCGATGACGCTGTTCGCCGTGACTTCCGTGGCCTCGCGCGTTTGGTGTGGCTATTTCTGCTTCCAGACCGCCTGGACCGACTGGTATACCTGGCTGGAGGACAAGATCGAGGGTAATCCGGCCGCCCGCCGCAAATTGGACGACGCGCCGCTGAGTCTGGACAAGATCAAGAAAAAAACGATCAAACATGCGCTGTGGTTGCTGCTGGCACTGTTGACCGGTATCAGTTTCTCCATCTGGTTCGTTGACGCTTTCGAATACTGGAACAACCTGATCCATCTCAACCTGCCCAAAGTGGGCTGGGTGGTGCTGGCCCTGTTTGGTGTCGGCACGTATCTCCTTGCCGGGTTTCTGCGCGAGCAGGCGTGCATCTGGCTGTGTCCCTATGCCCGTATCCAGGGTGTGATGGGCGATTCGCAGACTATTCTGCCGACCTATGACGTCAATCGCGGCGAGCCGCGCGGCAAGCTGCGCAAAGGCGGTGAAGCCGGGCCGCCGCAGGGTGATTGCATCGATTGCTTCCAGTGCGTGCAGGTCTGTCCGACAGGGGTGGATATCCGTCACGGCCAACAGCTGGGTTGCATCACCTGCGGTCTGTGTCTGGACGCCTGTGATGCCATCATGGACAAGGTCGGCAAGCCGCGCGGACTGATCCGTTACGCCTCACTGGACGAGATGTCGGGCAAGCCGGTACACAAGTTGTACCAGCATCCCCGCACACTGGTATATGTCACCATCATCCTCATCGCGATGTCCGGCATCATCTACGGCCTGACCCATCTGGGCGCGATGTCGCTGAAGGTGTTGCCGGAGCGGCAGCCGCTGTTCGTGCAGATGAGCGACGGTTCGATCCAGAACAAATACGCGTTCAAGGTACTCAACAAGACCGACAAGGATATCCATGTGAAGGTCACCGCAGAGAGCGGAATCGAGGGGCAAGTGCTCATCGGTGCCGAGAATGCCCCGCTGACGCATCATGGCCGCGGCACCTCCTTTACGGTCTTCGTGAAGGTGCCCAGCAAGAGTCTCAAGCAGGAGATCACGCCGATCCACTTCCGGGTGGAAGGTGTGGAAGATCCGACCGTATTCGCCGAATACACCAGCAATTTCAACGGCCCGAAGCCGTAAGAGGAGAGAAATATGATCTCGCAAAGCAACAAGTCCGGACTGCGCAATCCCTGGGTGCTCGGCATGATGGCGCTGATCACCGTGGTGTTGGCCGTGAACGCCACCTTCATTTGGTTCACCATGAAGGACGGCAAATCGGAGCTGGTCGAACGCGACTACAAGACCAAGGATCGCAAGTCGAACGATCTGTTGTTGAGCGAGCTCAGGACCAAGCAGGCACTGGCATGGCAGACGGAGATCAAGAAACCGAAATCCATCGTCATGGGAACCCCGGTGGTCTATGAGATCAGCATCACCGATCGCGACGGCAAACCGGTGAGCGGTACGCTGGATGTGGATGCGTATCGCGCCTCCGACTCCAGCAAGGACTTCACCACTTCCTTCAAAGAAGTGGCGGCCGGCCGTTACCAGGGTTACATCAATTTCCCGCTCAAGGGCTATTGGGAATTGCATCTCCGCGTGCAGCGCGGCGAGGAGCGATTCGGGGTCAATACCGACAAGTTCATGGTTGATGTTGCATCGTAATTAACGGGTAGTCAGCATGTCGCAGCATAGCCATTCTGCCGCAGGCGGCTGCTTCCACTGCGGCCTGCCCATTCCGCCTGAAGCCGATTTTCACGCCCGCCTCGAAGCGGCGGAGCGTGATTTCTGCTGCTTCGGCTGCCAGTCTGTCTGTAGCGCCATCTATGAAGCGGGTTTGCAAGGCTACTACCAGCGCACTCCGGAAGGTGTGCTGCTGGGTCCGCCGCCGGAACCGCCCAAAGACATCGAGATCTACGACTTCGACGAAGTGCAGCAGGAATTCACCACCTGCTCGGGCGAGGTGCGCGACATCCATCTGCTGGTCGAAGGTATCCACTGTCCGGCCTGCGTCTGGCTGATAGAACGCGGTTTGCAGCGCGCCCCCGGTGTACTCTCCGCCGAAGTCAATCTGGCCGGCAAGCGCCTGCACTTGCGCTGGGACAACGGCAAAAGCAAACTGTCCGACCTGATCCGCGCCCTTGCGCGCATCGGTTATTCGGCTGTGCCCTACGATCCGGAAAGCGCGGAAGGGGCGATCAAGAAAAGCAACCGCGCCATGCTGTTCCGCCTGTTCTTCGCCGGCTTCGCCATGATGAACATGATGTGGATCGCCATCGCGCTCTACAGCGGTGCGAACCAGGACGAGTTCCGCGGCTTCTTCCACTGGATGGGGCTGCTGTTGGCGACGCCGACGCTGCTGTATTCCGGCTATCCCTTCTTCCGCGGGGCGCTGGGCGGATTGCGCGCGGGCCATCTCACCATGGACCTGCCTATTGCGCTGGGCCTGAGCGTCACATATCTCTATTCCCTGTATGTCACGCTGACCAACAACCAGCAGGGTGAAGTCTTTTTCGACACCGTCACCAACCTGACCTTTGTGATCCTGATTGGTCGCTATCTGGAAGGCATGTTCCGCCATCAGGCGGTGTCGGCCACCAAGCGTCTGATGGAGTTGCAACCGCGCGTGGCGCTGGTGATGCGCGATGGGCAGGAGCAGATGACCGCGATCCGCGGTGTGAAACCGGGCGATCATGTGTTGATCAAGCCCGGCTACACCGTGCCGGTGGACGGCGTGGTATTGGAAGGCCACAGTGCGGTTGATGAATCCATGCTGAGCGGCGAATCGGTCCCGGTGAGCAAAAGTATCGGCGCTTCGGTCGCGGCGGGGACGTTGAATACCAGCGGTGTGTTATTGGTCGAGGTGCGCGCGCAATTGCAGGACACCACACTGTCCAAGATCATCCGCCTGGTGGAAGAGGCGCAATCCTCCAAGGCACCGATCCAGCGGTTGGCCGACACCATCGTTCCCTGGTTCGTGCTGGTCACGCTGATTTGCGCCACGGTCACCTTCTTCATCTGGAACTCGCACGACTTCGAGATCGCGCTGATGGCGGCGACCTCGGTACTCATCATCACCTGTCCCTGCGCGCTGGGCATGGCGACACCGATGTCGATTGCCGTGGCCTCGGGGCTGGGTGCCAAGCACGGCATTCTGGTGAAGAACGGCCTCGTCCTGGAAACCCTGTCCAAAGTCACGCACTTCGTCTTCGACAAGACCGGCACTCTGACCGAGGGCAAGCTGAGCGTGGCGCAGGTGCATGTCGCCGCCGGAGCGGATGCGCAGCTCATCGTTCGACAGGCGGCGGCAGTGGAGCGTTACAGTGAACATGGTGTGGCAAATGCCATCGTCAGCTACGCGGACGAGCAAAAGCAAGCCTACCGCGATATCGCCGTGAGCGGATTCCGTGCTACTGCCGGTCTGGGCGTCGAGGCGGATAGCGGCGGTCAGCGGGTGTTGTTGGGCACTGCCGAGTGGCTGGCCCGTCAGGGCGTTGCGCTTGATGCCGCGCTGCAAGCCAAGGCACATGAGCTGGAGATGCAGGCGACGAGCTGCGTGTATATGGCGCAGGACGGCAAGCACGTCGCGGTCATCGCATTGGCCGACAGGCTGCGCGGCGATGCCAAGCAACTGGTGAATGAGTTGCGCGCTGCGGGCATCACCATGACCTTGCTGAGCGGGGACCGCAGAACCGTTGCCGAAGCGATCGCGCGCCAGCTCGGCGGTATGGAAGTCATCGCCGAAGTATTGCCGCAGGACAAGGATCAGGTGATCCAGCGTCTGCAGCAGAGCGGTGCGATCGTGGCGATGGTCGGCGACGGTGTGAACGATGCGCCCGCCCTGATTCGCGCCGATGTCGGTATCGCGCTCGGTTCGGGGACCGATGTCTCGGTGGAAAGTGCCGACATCGTGCTGATGCACAACGAGCTGGACAAGGTACGCCAGGCGGTACAGTTGTCACGCCGTACCCTGCGCACCATCAAACAGAATATCGGCCTGTCATTCGTGTATAACGCCATCATGGTGCCGCTGGCGATGATGGCCAAAGTCAGCCCGCTGGTGGCGGCGATCAGCATGCCGATCAGCTCGCTGATCGTCATCGGCAATGCAGCGCGCATCCGCACCATGTTCAAGAATCGATGAGGTGAACGATGGAAGTGATCTACAGCTTGATACCCGGCATGATGTTCTTCGGCGTGCTGTTCGTCGTCGTGCTGGTGTGGGCGGTGAAGAAGGGGCAGTACGAGGATATGGAAGGCAGCGCCAACCGCATCCTGCTGGATGACGACGACGAAGTTTCCGTGCGCCGTCCGGACGAGACGAAAGCGCCGGATGCCAACAAGAAGTAGGCGTCCGCGAGTCGCGTTACTTCAGTGCTTCGCCTTCCGCTTTCAGCGGGGCCAGCAAGCGATCGAAATCCTTGGGCGGTACGTACTGCAATAACGGCTTCTCGCCGCCGCCCAGCGTGATGTCCAGACCGTTCTGCGGATACAGCCAGTGTACCGCGCTGTTCTTTTTCTCCTGGATGCGCATGGCCGGCTCGCCGAAACGTTTTAGGAACATCGCCTCTTCCACCCGCACCCCGGGCATATAGGTCAGGCTGCTGATCGGTGAAATGCGCAGTCTGGCCACATCGTCCGTGGTCATCGTGATCTTCTTGCCGCTTCCGGTTGCGGCCATGCGCAAGCCGCGTTCGTACATCTCCTTCAATTCGGTCTCGGGTACGGCGATGGTCACCACGACCTTGGAGCGCAGACCGGCCATATCGACCTGTTCGAAGAACATCTCGGCGACCAGCGTCCCATCGGGACTCTTGAACATACTGGGTTTGCCTTCCTCCCTGAAACGCTCCTCGGCCTCGCCGGCTGTCGCCTCGCCCAGCGTCAGTCCGAAGACGCGCACGGAATCGGGTGCGGGGTGTTCGATATGCCATGGCACATCGTCAGCACGGCTGGGTTTGCCCGGGAGGAAGTAGGTGCCGACGAGCAGCAGCACCGACACGATGCCGACGCCCCAATAGATCTTGCTTTCAGTTGACATGATTGAACAGAAGGTTGGTTAAGTGGAAGTGTTTGGATTTGAGGAATCCGGATTTTGCTCGACAAAACGCTTGGGCAGTTTGCCATGGCGCGCCTGATACATCGAATCGTTGCCCAGCACGATCAGGACCAGCAACGACACCATGAACGGTAGCAGGCCGAACCCGCCGATCAGCGCGATGGTGGCGATTTTGGACCAGCCCATCAACTTGGAGATAAGCAACCCGCCGCCGACGATGATGCAGGTGATGACCAGCAGCCACATGAAGTGTTTGTTGCGTTTGTCGGCAATTGCCCAGTGCGATTTGACGAACCAGGTCTCGTTGCCCTTGGCAATCTGTCTGGCTTTGATCAGGATGTAGCCGGTGATGGCGAAGGAAGTGATCGGCACGATCAGCACCATCAGCGGAAAGGTGCTGAACACGCCGAAGGTGGAAGCGAACACCAGGATATGGTTGAAGACCAGGTTGATCAGGAATATCTCGTGCGGCCATTTGGCGCGGAAACTCTCTTCCTTTGATATCTCAAAACGCTCATGCATGCTGGTCTCCCTCGATCCTCGTTATAGAAGCTTGTTATCCGCAATAGGATACCAGTTTCTCCAGAGCCTTGGGATGCTGCGAATCGACGCATTCGGGCGTGTCAGGTGCCGCCGACGAAGCTGCGCAGCCGCAGCATGTCCATGATCTCCACCTCGCGCAGACGCACGTTGAGTAAACCATGTTCCTGGAACTGGGAAAGGGTGCGGCTGACCGTCTCCAGTTTCAGTCCGAGATAGTTGCCGATCTCCTGCCGGGTCATGCGCAGGTAGAGCGCGGTGGGTGAATGGCCGCGCGCGCCGAAACGCTGCGACAGGTTGAGCAGAAAGGCGGCCAAGCGTTCTTCCGCACGCATCGAGCCGAGCAGCATCATGATGTTGTGGTCGCGCACGATCTCGCGGCTCATCAGCTTGTGCAGGTGGCGCTGTAGTCCCGGCACCTCGCGGCTCAGTGCTTCCAGGCGATCAAAGGGGATCTCGCAGATCTCGCCGTCCTCCAGTGCGACCGCATCGCAGGCGTGCACGTCCGAACTGATCGCATCCAGGCCGATGATCTCGCCCGACATCTGGAAACCGGTCACCTGCTCGCGCCCGTCCTTGTGCAGCACCTGGGTCTTGAAGAAGCCGGTGCGGATGGCGAACAGGGAGCGGAAATCTTCGCCGCGCCGGAACAGGTAGTCACCGCGCTGTACCGGACGCTTGAGGCTGGTCAGTGCGTCCAGACGCCCCGTGTCCTCGTCGCTCAGATCAACGGGTAGGCACAATTTGCGCAGGGAGCAGCCGGAGCAGGCGGTGCGCGGGCAGGAATGAGAGGTCGATTGCACTTGTGATCTATGAGGTTATTGCACGTCAAGGGGGCCGGAATATGACATGGAATTTGACCTATATCAAACCCATTTTGCGGTATCCTGCGACTTTCCAAGAAACCGATGAGATTCAAGCTTTACCATGTCAGCCATTAGAGAAATAAGCTCTCAGCTCGAGGTCGATCTGGACCTGATCCGCCGTCTGGACAAGAACGGCCCGCGCTACACTTCCTACCCCACGGCGGACCGTTTCGCCGAGGCGTTCAATGCCGAAACTTACATCCAGTGGGTGCGCAAGCGCGAGACCGTCGGCAGCTCCCGCGCCCTCTCGCTGTACGTCCACATCCCGTTCTGCAACACCCTCTGCTTTTATTGCGCCTGCAACAAGGTCGTCACCAAGGATTTCAGCAAAGCCGACCAGTACGTCCAGTACCTGACCAAAGAGATCGGGATGCAGGCCGCTCTGCTGGGCAAGGATCGCCGCGTCGAGCAACTGCACTTCGGCGGCGGCACTCCGACCTTCCTGAGTGATGCCGAGCTGCGCACCGTGATGGATGCCATCCGCAAGAACTTCGAGCTGGTGAAGGATGGTGAATATTCCATCGAGATCGACCCGCGCAAGGTCAGCGACGCCACCGTCGCCCTGCTCGGCGGCATGGGCTTCAACCGCATCAGCATCGGCGTGCAGGACTTCGACCCCGAAGTGCAAAAGGCGGTCAACCGCATCCAGAGCGAGGAAGAGACGCTGCAGGTCATCAAGGCTGCGCGCGCCAACGGCTTCCAGTCGGTGAGCATCGACCTCATCTACGGCCTGCCCAAGCAGACCATCGCAGGCTTCAAGACTACGCTGGACAAGGTCATCGCGGTGAATCCCGATCGCCTCTCCATCTACAACTACGCGCACATGCCCAAGCTGTTCAAGCCGCAGCGCCGCATCCATGACGAAGACCTGCCGGCAGCGCAAACCAAGCTCGATATCCTCAAGCTGGCGGTAAATACGCTCACCGATGCGGGCTATGTGTACATCGGCATGGACCACTTTGCCAAGCCGGACGACGAGCTGGCCGTGGCGCAGCGCGAAGGCCGCCTGCACCGCAACTTCCAGGGCTACTCCACCCACTCCGATTGCGACCTCATCGCCGTCGGCGTCAGCTCCATCGGCAAGGTCGGCCCGACCTACAGCCAGAACTTCCGCGAGTTGGAACCGTATTACGACGCGCTGGACAAGGATGTCCTGCCCATCATGCGCGGCATGGAACTGAATCGTGACGACGAGATACGCCGTGCCATCATCCAGGCGCTGATGTGCCATTTCGAGATTTCCAAAGAGTCCTTCAATACCGCCTGGCAGATCGATTTCGATCAGTACTTCGCCGCCGAGCTCAAAGAGCTGGCCGACTACGAAAAGGAGGGGTTGCTGGTGATGTCGCCGAAATGGCTCAACGTCACACCCAAGGGCCGCATGCTCATCCGCAACATCTGCATGGTCTTCGACAAATACCTGCGCGAAAAGCAGGAGCGTGCGCATTACTCCAAGGTCATCTAGAACCTGGAGACAGAACAACAAGCATCCGGAGCGAGAGAAACAATGAAACGTGTAGATGACTTCCGCCTGAAGTTCGGCAAACAAGAGCTGGTCCCGATCATGATCGGGGGCATGGGCGTGGACATCTCCACGGCGGAACTCGCGCTGGAAGCGGCGCGTCTGGGCGGTGTCGGTCATATCTCCGATGCCATGCTGCCTACCGTAACGGACCGCCGCTACGACACCGACTTCGTCAAGACCAAGCTGCAGCAGTTCAAGTACAACATCGACAATTCCAACAAGTCCGAGGTCAAGTTCGACCTTGGTCATATCGCCGAATCCACCCGCCTGCACGTGAGCAAGACCATGGAAGCCAAACGCGGCTCCGGTGCGATCTTCATCAACTGCATGGAAAAGCTGACCATGAACGCGCCCAAGGAGACACTCAAGGTGCGCCTGTGGGAAGCCATGTCGGCGGGCATCGACGGCATCACGCTGGCGGCCGGTCTGCATCTGGGCTCGTTCGGCCTGATCGAGGATCATCCGCGTTTCCGCGACGTGAAGCTCGGCATCATCGTCTCCTCGCTGCGCGCGTTGCAGCTGTTCCTGCGCAAGAACGCGCGCACCAACCGTCTGCCCGACTACATCGTGGTCGAAGGCCCGCTGGCCGGCGGCCACCTCGGCTTCGGTCTTGACGACTGGATGAAGTACGATCTGCGTACGATCACGAATGAGATCCACCAGTACCTGCGTGATGAGAAGCTCGACATCCCGGTGATCCCGGCCGGCGGTATCTTTACCGGCAGCGACGCCACCGCGTTCCTGGAAGAGGGCGCCGCCGCCGTGCAGGTGGCGACGCGTTTCACCGTCGCCGAGGAATGCGGTCTGCCCGCCGAAGTGCAGCAGGAATACTTCAAGGCCAGCGAGAACGACATCGAAGTGAACACCACCTCGCCCACCGGCTACCCGATGCGCATGTTGAAGAACAGCCCGTCCATCGGTTCCGGCATCCGTCCCGGCTGCGAATCCTACGGCTACCTGCTCGATGCTAACGGCCATTGCGATTACATCGACTCCTACAACCGCGAAGTTGCGCTGCATCCGGGCGAGAAGAAGATCGCGGTGTTCGACAAGACCTGCCTGTGCACGCACATGCGTAACTTCAAATGCTGGACCTGCGGCCAGCTCACTTACCGTCTCAAGGACACAACGCGCAAGGCGGAGGATGGGAAATATCAGATCCTGAGCGCGGAACACATCTTCAAGGACTACCAGTTCAGCACCGACAACAAGGTCGCGCTGCCGGATTGAGGGTTTTCAATGGTTTATAATCCACCCATCGTTTCTCGCTGGGTGGTGATATGAACAAGTATCTCAAGTACAGCCTGTGGGCGCTCGGCGGCATTGTGGCATTGGTCGCTGCAGCGGTCGCCTTCATCGCGCTGACCTTCGATCCCAACAGCTACAAGCCGCAGATCATCCAAGCGGTCAAGGACAGCAAGCAGCGCACCCTCAGGCTGGATGGCGAGATTAAGCTGCATTTCTTCCCCAGCATCGGCGTCAGTCTAGGCGGCGTCTCGCTGTCCGAATTCCAGAGCGAGCAGGAATTCGTCGCGGTCGACAGCGCCAGCGTCTCGCTCAAACTGCTGCCCCTGCTCACCAAGCGGCTCGTGGTGGACGAGATCGCGGTCAGCGGCGTCAAGGCGCAATTCATCAGATACCGGAACGGCAAGACCAACCTCGACGACCTGATGGGCAAAGAAGCGGTCCCCGCCGCGCCGGATGTCGCGCCCGCAGCCGGGCCAAGCGTGCCGATGGTGTTCGACATCGCCGCGGTACAGATCGACAAGACCTCGCTGAGCTACAGCGACGAGACATCGGGCGCACGCTACAGCGTGAAGGATCTGAGTCTCAAATCCGGACGCATCGCCAACGGTGTGCCGACCAACATCGATTTCGCCGCGCACATCACGTCCAACAAACCCAAACTGGATATCGCAGCGCAGATCAAAACCACTTTGACCTTCGATCTGGAGAAGGGTCTGTACCGGGCACAAGCCCTTGACCTGCAAGCCAATGGGGCGGCGCTCGACATCACCAATTTCGCCGTGAAGGCGGGCGGCGATGCCAGTGCGCAGCCGGCCACCCAGGAATTCGCGCTGAACAATTTCGCGCTTACGGCCAGCGGAGTGAAAGGAAAAGACCGCTTCGAAGCCAGGCTGGATGCACCCGCCCTGTCTCTGACCCAAGACAAGTTCAGCGGCGCCCGCATCGCGGTCAGCGGCAAACTGGACGGCGCGGCGGGCAATGTCGTCGCTGCGCTGTTGCTGCCCGATGTCGAGGGCACTGCGCGTACCTTCAAGGTCAGCTCGCTGTCGCTGGATATCGATCTGAAACAGCCCGAGCAGGCCTTCAAATTGAAGTTCTCCTCTCCCGTTACCGGCAGCATCGAAGCGCAGCAGTTCAACCTGTCCGACCTCAGGCTGGCGCTCAACGCCACCGGCGAGAAACTGCCGGGCAAGAGCATAGACAGCGAACTGAAAGGCGAAGTGCAGGCCGACTTCGGCAGGCAGAATATCGAGGCCAAGCTGGCGGGCGGCTTGCTGCAGAGCCAGATCAAGGCCAAGTTCGCGCTGAAGAACTTCAACGTGCCGGTGATCCGCTACGACCTCGAGATCGATCAGTTCGATGCCGACCCCTACATGCCGAAGAAGACGGCGGAAGCCAAGGAGAAGGGCAAGGACAAGAAGGCGGAACCCGAACAACCGTTCGATCTATCGGCATTGAAGACACTGAACCTGGAAGGCAGCGTGCGCATCGGCTCACTCAAGGCGGCCAACATCAAGGTCGCGCAACTGCGCGTGGATGTGAAAGCGAAGAACGGCATCGTCAACGTCGCGCCGCTTTCGGCCAGGATGTATCAGGGCAACATAGACAGCAAGGTCAGCATCAACGCCGCGACCAATGGCTTCGCCGCAAACGCGAAACTGAGCGGCATCGACATCGCCCCACTGTTGAAGGACGCCGCCGATCTGGAACTGGTCGAAGGGAAGGGCAATATCGCGCTCGATCTCACCAGCAAGGGCAACACCGTGGGCGCGCTGAAAAAAGCGCTCAACGGCAAAGCGACAGTCGATCTGGCCAACGGCGCTGTCAAGGGAATCGATCTGGGCAAGCTGGTGCAGGGTATACAGAACCTGAGCAAAGAGACCACCACGCAGACACTCGGCGTCGACAAGAACGAAAAGACCGCCTTCAGCGAGTTCAAGGCCAGCTTCAAGATCAGGAACGGCATCGCCCACAACGACGACCTCGCTGTGAAGTCCACCGTGCTGCGCATTGCCGGCAACGGCGACATCGACATCGGCCGCGACAATATGAACTACAACGCCAAGGCCATCTTCGCCAAAACCGCGCAGGGCAAGACGGCGACCCTGCCGGTCAACGTCAGCGGTGCCTTCGACGACCTCAGGTTCAAGGTCGACTACGCCGCCCTGTTGAAGGACGTGACGAAGCAAAAGTTCGACGAGAAAAAAGATCAACTGAAAGAAGACGCCAAGACCAAAGCGCGCGAAGAGCTGAAAAAGGGGCTGAAGGGCTTGTTCAAGTGAGCGGTTCGCGACGTATCTGAGACCGCTCATGCCATTCTTTGCCCAGCGCCTCATCACCTGGCAGCGCAGCCACGGTCGCCATGACCTGCCCTGGCAGGGGCAGGATGCCTATCGCGTGTGGCTGTCCGAGATCATGCTGCAACAGACACAGGTCGCCACCGTTATTCCGTACTACCGGCGTTTCGTCGCCTCCTTCCCCAACATCGCCGCACTCGCCGCCGCCAGCGAGGACGAAGTTCTCGCCCACTGGAGCGGCCTCGGCTACTACGCCAGAGGCCGCAACCTGCACAAGGCAGCACGCATCATCGCCGAAAGATTCAACGGCGTATTTCCGCGCAAATTCGAAGACATCGTTGAACTCCCCGGCATCGGCCGCTCCACCGCAGCCGCTGTCTGCGCACTGGCGTATCACGAACACCGCGCGATACTCGATGGCAACGTCAAACGCGTGCTCGCCCGTTACTGCGGCATTGAAGGTTGGGGGGGTGAGAAAAAAGTCGAGGAGAGACTGTGGCAGCAGGCTGAAGCCTTGCTGCCGCCAGGCGATGTCGCCATCTACACCCAGGCCCTGATGGACATGGGCGCAACCGTCTGCGTGCGCAGCCGACCCCGATGCGCAGCATGCCCGGTGCAGGCGGATTGCGTTGCCGTGCAGACCGAGCGCACAGCCGAACTTCCCACGCCGCGTCCGAAGAAGGCAGTGCCGGAACGGTCGGCGGTCTTTCTGTTGCTCACGCACGGCAACGACATCCTGCTGGAGAAGCGGCCCGGCAGCGGTATCTGGGGTGGGTTGTGGTGTCCGCCACAATTTGATGATGAGGATGCGGCGCGGGATTGGTTCTTGCGTAGTGGGATGGAAGCGAGAGGCGGTGAAAGGTTGGAAGAGTTCACGCATACCTTTACGCATTTCAGATTGCATATCACGCCGTTGAAGGTTGAGTTGGCGCGCAAGCCTTTGCGTGCTGCGGAGCCCGGGAGGGTTTGGTTGGAGGTGGGGGAGGCGTTGGGGGGGGCGATACCGACGCCGGTGAGGACGCTATTGAACCAACTCCAGACCGTTCGCCCTGAGCCTGTCGAAGGGTCGCCGCGAAGCGGCGTGCAACCTGCGGACTCCTCTGGCCGTTCGTCCTGAGCCTGTCGAAGGATGGGCGAAGCCCGCTGGTTTGTTTTACTTCAAATTCAAAAGCAAAACCGTCGGGGGTAGCCCGACAGCTAGTCACTTTTCTTGTCTTGCCAAGAAAAGTAACCAAAAGAAGGCGCCCCCTGATGCGGCGCGCGATAAATCAAAGCAATTTGCGCGATAACTGATAGCTGCTTTTCATTTTATCAGGCGCAATAGAATTGTTACTGGTAAAAGATAGAGAAGCGCTCTACTTCAACTGCTGTAATTCCCCTTCCCAAACCACCTTACCGCCCAATACATCACCCTGCGCCGCCACGTAGCCACGCCGAGCACTTCCATCGCCTCCAGATACACATCATCTGCGTAGCGTTTGCTGCCGGTGGCGTTGTCGTAGAGGTAGTCGTGCAGGATCGCGGCTTTGGCGTATTGGCCGTGGGGTGGGAGGATGGTCCAGAGTAGGCGCGGGGTGCTGGCCAGATCGGTGACGAAGCCTGCGGGGACTTCGATCACGTCGTCGCTGGGCAGGTTGCCGATGTGGTACTGGAACGGGGTCAGCAGCTCCCACTTGAAGTTATCCAGCATGCGCAGGTTGGCGGGAGTGGTGAAGGTGCTCATGCCCACACCACCGCATCAAGTGCTGCCGTGGCTGCTTCCACATCGGCGGCACCAGCACTGGCCGGGACGATGGCGGCGATCTGCGCCTGCAGCATGGCGTTGCGCACCAGGTGCCCCAGGATGCCAGCCTTCACGTCGCTGCCTGCTTGCTGGATCTGCGCGGCGGCGTGCGGGCGGTAGGCCCAGACTCCGGTGGCCACGTCCTGGCACATGTGTGGCGTGGTCCAGTCGGTGGGATGGTTCAGCAGGCTATCCACCACGCTGGCATTCAGGTTCTGCTGGTCCAGCACCTTGCTGGGGTACAGGTGAGCCGTGCCGAGGGCGTTGCTGATGAAGCCCATCACGCAGGCCGCATCGCAGTGGTCCACGATCACCTTGCTCTTGTCCGCCTTCAGCTCGTCGAAGGTCTTGGGCGCGACCGGGGCGGTGGTTGGCGCGTTGGCCAGCCAGGCATCCAGCAGCGGCTGGAACTGGGTCATGTCGGTGATCTTCACGTTCGAGAGGTCGTTCTTCTCGATGTGACCCTGAGCAGCGACTGTGTCGAACTGCACGGCGTGAATTCCGGTGAGCAACCCGCCAGCGTCCTGCACCGGGCGGAATACCCCGTTAAAACCTACCTGTCCGTCGATGATCGTGATTTTCATGTCTTGTCTCCTTCAATTTGTACAAATCCGCCGTGCACAGCCGATCCATTCGGACCGGCTGCCTTCCACTCAACTTCACCCGGCCCAGCGATACGGCTCTGCTGCACCTGCCCGATGGCCTGCACGATGCCGCCCATCAGCGATTGGGTTAACTGCTGTGCCGTCGCTGCCTCGTTGCGCAGACTCTCGACTGCAGCCCCCGTTTCGCGATTCACCTTGCTGTTCTCGATCAGCAGCACCGGCGTCCAGCAGAAAGCGCAGTCGCCGTTGTTCGTCACCGTGCCGTCCTGCGGGTTTTTGCCCTGCACCACCACCCAGAAGCGGCACTTCACCATCTCCGGCTTGCCTTCCACCATACGGATCGCGCCGTCTCCGATGCACTCCTGGCCGCCCATCATCGGGCAGATAATTTTTGCGTTTTCAGCCATGCTCAGCTCCTAGTTCTTCGACGCGATGATGAAGTCGTTGTATTTAATGGCCGTGGTGATGCCGTGGGAGTGGGATGCGCCACCGCCAGCGTTGTTGGTAGATATCCCGGTCGCGGCAGAGTTGTTTGTGGCGGTCGTGCCACTTGTCCCGCTTCCTGCGCTATACAACGGAACGCTGTAAGTAGTTCCACCGCCAGAACTAAGGTCCACCTGCACCGATGCACCAGCTACTGTCGTGTGTGCGTGGCTATTTTGCGAATGGTTATGGCCTGCATCAGTCACGCCATGCGCATGCGCCGGAATATTGCTCGTCGTCAATGTATAAGCCGCCGTCGCCGTCTGCCCATTGAAGGTGCTGAAAGCCGTCGACCCTCCACCCACCACCGCGCCGGTGACGATGCGCATGATGCTGTCGTTCAGCGCGGCCGTCGTGTCCTTGGTCCACCCCGTCGGTGCGGTGGTCTGCTGGAATGTCATGCGCGTGCCGGCAGCGAACTCGGAAGACGGCTTGCCCACCGTGATCAACCCTGCACCATCGCACTTCACCAGACAGCTCTGCCCCGGCAGCAGCACCACCGTTGCCGCACCGTCGATCAGCTCGGCCAGATTCGGGTCTAGGGTGATGTTGCCCGCACCGTCGTTGCGCACGTTGCACCACCAGCCATCCGTCAGCGTGGCGGCTGCGGTGAAGTCAAGTGCGAAGGTGCCCGCGCAGGAGAACGTCTTGCCGTGATCCCCCAGCAGCACGGTGTAGGCCGCTGCCTTGGCTACCACCGACACCGCATCTGCGCTGGCGTAGATCATCCACTTGGTATTGGCTGCATCGCGCCGCCAGTACAGGTTGTTGGTGGTTTCGAGTGCGAGCATTCCGCCGACCAGGTTGGTGGTGGGCAACGCGGCGCCGCTGAATACTGTTTTTAACGCATTCAGTCCGTCCAGCATCTTCTGGATATCGACGGCGGGCGATGTGACTGCCGGGTCGATTTCGGGGATGGTCCAAACTTGGCTCATGGTCTTTCCTCTCTAATATCCAGGCACGACGATATCCGCCGTCCCGGCTTTGGCTGCGTTGGTCGAATCGTAAATGTTCACGGTGATGTCGTTGACGGTCTTGGCCACGGTCACGGTGTCACCGGCCGCGCCATTGAGAAGCGTGACGCTCACGGCATCCAGCGCCGTGAACGGCGGGTTGAAGGTGATGGTCTTGCCCGCCAGCGGGATGGCTTCGTTGGGGAAGCGTTCCAGGCGGTCCGGTACGTCCACCGTGATGGGGAAGCTGTTGAAGCGGATCTGGAAGTTGGTCTGCACCACAAAGCTGGCGCGCATCTTGTAATAGCGGCACGTGCGCAGGCCGGGCACGAAAGGCTGCCAACCGGTCCAGACGATGTTGTCCGCCGAGGTGTCGATCTCGAATATGGCCGAGACCGCGCCGCTTGGGCCAAACCACGTCCAGTTGTTGCCATAGGAAGACCAGGGCATGTTCCACGTCGACCAGCTCGTGCCCAACGGAATCACATCGAGCTGAGGTGCCACGCCGAAGTGCGCATCGAGCACGCGGCCGAGGTCTTCCACATCGGTCACATAGTTGCCGCTGGTGAGCGGCAGGCTCTCCGACATCCACGAGCCGGTGTAGCTGCTCCAGAGCTGGGTCAGGCTGGCCCAGCTATTGGCATAGGCCAGTGTTAGCGCGGCACCGTCGTGCACCATATCAGTCAGCGTGCCGGGCCAGCCGTAGGTGCCATCATCGTCCACCAGCACCACGTTGACATCAGTGTTCGCGGCCAGATAGAACGAGGTGGCAACGCGCGAGAAGTTTCCGCTGGTGTCAACGGCCTTGATCAGGAAGGTGCCGCCATGCGGGGAGACGTGCGTCAGCGCGGTGCGTGCGGTGGTGGCGATGTTGAGCGCGGTTTCCCACACGCCGCCCAGCCTGATCTCGTAATGGTGCACATCCAGATCGGCGACTGGGTTCCATGCAAAGTAAATGTCATTGCCCTTGCGCGAGACGATGAACCCCGTCACGTCTGCAGGCGGCGCGGTCTTGCCCAGCAGGATGATGGTGGCCGTGGCTGGTGCGCTGGGCTGGCCCATCACGCCGATGGCCTGCACGCGCACTTCGACCTTGCCATTGGGCGGATCGATGATCTCAGTGCCGGTGGCCAGCACGTCCGGCAGCAGGTTCCAGTTGCCGGTGCGCGAGCGCCAGGAGACGCGGTAGCTGCTGGCGCGCAACACGGCATCCCACGACACCGACATGCGCACGCGCACGATGCCCTGCATGCGCACCAGGTCTTCGGCTAGCGCCAGATTGCCGGGCATGGCGGGGGCGGTGGTGTCGATGCTGCTCACCGGGGGGATGCGCAGCGCCAGGTTGTTCTCGACCAGGTCGTATTTTCCAGCGTAGTGCTTGAGCGCGGTGATGCTGAATTCGTTCTTGCCCGTCTCGGCCACCGACAGCACGCGATAGGTCTGCGTGGCGAGATCGGAGGCGGAGACCGCCCAGACGGCATTGGCCTGCGGCACAGCGGCCAGCGGCGCGGCCAGTGCCAGCACGGCGGTGCTGCCCGGCGCGTTGACCACGTCGGCGCTGGCAACCGTACCATCCGGAAGCACGACCGATGCGAGGTAGGTTTTGCCTGCCTCGATGTCGATGGCCGCATCGATCACCAGCGACGAGGCCGTGCTGCCCGCGCTGGCCAACCTGCCGCTGAAACGCTTGCCCGCCCGGTGGGCATCCTGAATGGCGATGACCTTGCCGGGGCGCAAGTAGGCGGAATCCAGCGCGGCCTTGAAGCCGACCGTCTCGCTCTCGAAACGCTCGGTATAGAGCAGCCATTTGCCGACGCGGTTCGCCTGCCCGCGCGAGGTGCAGCCGAAGGCGACCACATCGGCCTGGATGACGCCGTAGCGCGCCACCATATATTCGTCCTGCACGTACTCGACCTTTTGGCGATAGGCATCCTCCGGATCGTTCCAGGTCACCAGCGCCACGGTGTGCCGCGCGCGGCGCGATACACCGGAATAGCTGAACTCGCCATTGATCACATTGGCGCGGGTAAAAAGGGCCACCGGGTCGCTGGGCGCATCCTGCACGGCGGAGATCTGCCCGCTCTCCCAGTACGTCATGCCACGGAAGGACGACGCCAGGCTGTTGAGCACGTTGAACGCCTCGGCCCGCGTCTGCAAATGGCAGTTGAGGGTAAAACGCGGCTCGGTACTTCCGTAGCCATCCGGCACCATCACGTCGCAATACTGGGCGATGCCATACAACCACCACTTGTTCACCAGCGCCGCATCGATGTAGCGGCCCAAGCCATAGCGGCCGCTGGTACACAGGTCGTAATAACACCAGGCCGGGTTGTTGGTGTAGGCGATTCGGAACGTGCCGTCCCACACGCCGGAATAGGTGCGCAGCACCGGGTCGTAGTTGGTCGGGATCTTCACGCGCATTCCGCGCACTCGGTAGGCACGGCGCGGAATGCTGGGGAACACGCGCGCATCGATGCTCAAGCCGATGGCTGCCGTGTTGGGCATGCTCAACTTCTGGTCGATGATGCCCGCGATGGATTCCAGATACAGGTCGTTGCGCATGGTGGACGATGTGCTGTCCGCCGTGGTCTTGGTAACGCGCACATCCCACGGGCCGGTGCCGGTGAGCGGGATGCGATAGGCGCGGTCGTACTTGGTGGTGGTTTTGCCGCTGAACGCATCGTTTACCTTCACCACATAGCCGCCGCCGTTGTTCTGCACTTCGATCTTGAAGGCGATGGTAGTACCGCCGGTATTACCGCCGGAATCCTGGGCGAACATGGCGAGCGTGGAAAGGCGCACCCGCAACGCATTGGCATTGGCGTTCACCAGGCTGCGCACGACCGGCGAGCCGTTGGAAACCTTGACGCTGTAGGGTGTCTCGCTCTCGATCGATGAGAACATCGGGATGTACGGCTGCCCCTGCGTTCCCTTGGTGCTGTACACCGTGAGGTTCTTGAAATTGTAGGTGCCGTTCGGGTTCTGAATCGGCGTGCCGTCCAGATAGATAGACTTGAGGCCGTCCACCAAGCCCTCGATCTCGCCCTCGCACAGGCCATCCAGCAGATAGGCCGTGTCGCGGCTGTGCAGGCTGTCCGGCTGCTCTACCGGCGTGGAACTCTGCCCGCCTTCGTCGCCGCCAGCGCCCCGGATGATGTCGGATTTAATGTGCTTAGAGCGCATAGTGCACCGGGTCGTTGACGGCATCGCCGCTCACGACCTGCTCCGAGTAAATACTGGCCGACAGCACCTGCGAACCGATCTCCATCTCGCCGTAGCAGATCGGCACCGAGTTGCCCTGGGCGGTGGTGTTGACTGCGCCGTCGTAGACGAAGTTGGGTTTGTTGTCGGGGGAGGCGTTCATGTCGGGCGGCTTGGGCGCGCCGAGCAGGAGCTGGCCGACGCCGGAGATCACCATTGCGTAACCGATGTTTCCCAGCCATTCCCAACCAACCGTACCGCCAGACGCCCAGATCAACACCGCGCCGACGATGATGTTGACCGCCGCGTCCTTGGAACCCGCGATCACCGGAACGATACGAATAGGCGCGCCGCCGTGCGGGTAGTCGAGTTTGTCGGCATTGGGTTGAAGCTCGCGGTCGAGCCAGACACGAAAGCCGGGCTTGTATTCCAGCAGCGCCTGCTCGAAGCCCTTGAGCTGAATGCACAGCGCCTGCACGGCCTCACGCGGGCTGGCAACATCGAGCTCAAAACGCTTGCCGAAGCGCTTGGCGAGGAAGCCGGATAGGATGACTTGGGTCAGCATCTGGAACGGTGCCTCAGAATGTGCAGCGTGTGCTTCTGCCAGTAGCCGCCGTACATGTCGCGGCGCGAGAGCTGTTTCACCAGGTGGTGCAGGATGACGTTGTCGCCCAGGTAGACCGCCGCATGGTTGGCGACATCGCTCTGCACCTGCATCAGGATCACGTCGCCCGGCTGCGGCGTGTGCACGGCCACAAAGCCCGCCTCGGCGAAGCGATCGGCGTAAAGGTTCTGCCCGCGCTCCCACCAGCCCCATGAGTCGTCGCGCACGTAGTACGGCAACATGATGCCCAGCTCGCGTCGGTAGTAGTCCAGCACCAGGGTGTAGCAGTCCAGCACGCCATACACGAACTGGCGGCCGATCAGCTGCGCCTCGTAGCCGCTGGGTTCGAAGATGCCGAACGCCTCGGTCTGCGGGTTGACGATCACCCAGGGCAGGCCGCTGTCTTCACAGGCGACCTTGTCGGCCTCAGACGGCTGCACGTTGGCGAACGGATGCGAGTGGACGATGGCGATGATCTCGCCCTGATCTTCGGCGCGGGCGAAGTCTTCGTGGTGGATCTGGAAGTGCTGGCGCGGATCGTCGGCCAGGTTGCGGCAGGCGACGTAGCCGCGATCGCGCCCGACATTGACGATGACGCCGCAACATTCTCGCGGAGATTCGGCCTGCGCGTGGGCGAGGATGGCGGCCTTGAGCGATTCGGACAGGATGATCATCGCACCAACCCCACACCGGGAAACCCGCCATAGGGCAGGGTGGCAAATTCGCCGAAGCGCAGCTTGCAGGAAGCGAGTTTGCCGCCGCACATGTCGTTGAGCGAGGTGATCGGGTTGCCGGTCTCGTCCAGCACGTTGTCGTTGGTGTCGGCGACGGGGCCACCCGCGTAGGAACATTCCGACGAGCGATACACCCAGGCGCAGCAGTTGGCGATGTACTGCCGCGAAGGCAGGTTGATGCCCGCCACGTCGAACGGGCACGCCAGTTCGAATTCCATGAAGATAGGGTTCTCGGACGCCATGCGGTCGATGAACCAGATTTCGTCCGGGAATGCCTGGGACGGGTCGGCATAGGGGTTGCCGCTGGGGAAGTTAACGCCGTCCAGGTACTTGGCCAGCGTCTTGCGGCGGGTGATCTTGGCGCCGCTCAGCGCATCGTACAGCGCCGCATACGCACCCACCTCGCCCAGCACGTTGGAGATTTTCATCTTCGGGCGCGGCAACTGACCCTTGCCGGACCACTCGAAGCCAGACGCCTCGATCGGCATCGGCGCATAGGTGTTGGTCTGCCACACGATGGGCGCGGCGATCTCGTTGGTACCGGCGTGGAAGTAGAGCTTTTGCGGCGCGCCCAGAATGGTGGCGTCCAGCTCGAACAGCTCGATGATGGCGCTGTGTTCGAGGGATTGGATCTCGGCGCGGATCATGCTGGCACCTCGACAAAGGTGCAGCGGAGGCTGCCGTTCGGCCCACCGCCCTGGATGCGCTCCCAGCCGGTCTCGGCGTCGCAGATCCACTTGCCAGCCGCGCCATGCGGCGGCGTCCAGTCGAACTTGATGTACCCGCCATGCTCGACCAGGAATGCCTCGGCCGCATCCAGTTCGGCGGCCTCGCGGTTGTTCAGCGCCACGGTCCAGCGGCGCAGCAACGAATTGATGCCGTCCGGCCCGCGCTGAGCGTAGCCGTCGCCGAATTGCGCCTTCAGCACGCGCGGTTTAACGGTCTTGGTACCGTCCTTGCTGACCAGCCAGATGAAAATAGCCATCAGGCAGCCCTCGCCAGCAAACCGCCCGGACGCATCTCTTCCAGGATCACGCTACGCGACACGGTGGCAATCCTGTTTCCAAGCTTGGCAAGGGCGTCGTTGTTCGACTGTGTCTGCGTATCGCCGCTCTTGGCGTCGACGTTCACCTGGATGGAGAAGACGTTGCCGCCGCCGTTCACGCCAACCTCAGAACCAAGCGGTTTGACGTAGCCACCACGCCCACCCATCATCAGGTAGTCGCTGCCGTCTTGGTGGAACAGCTCGGGCCCCATCTCATTCACTCGGTACAGACTGTTTGCAGCCACAGGGCCGCCGCTGGCGCGCGGGGTGGCAGATCCCAAGGAATAATCCGGGTTCCAGTCGCTGCCGGTGGATGTTGCCCCAGAGCCAGAACCACCACTGAACCAGCCAGCAACAGTGCCGATGAGCTGCGCATTCGCCTTGGCCACCTGAATGCGGACCAGCTCGTTGATGATGGTGTCGCCGAAGCTGCGCCAGTCGGCCTTACCCTTGCGGATAAAGCTGACCTCCTGCGCCTCCATGCTCTTGAACGATGAAGTGAAGAACCGCTCGCTCAGTGCGGCAGTGTTGGCGGCTTCGTCCTGGTACTTGCGCATGGCGATGGCAGCGCCGTATTCCCAACTGGCGTTGTTCTTCTCGACTTGCATGCGCAATGCTTCCATCGCGGCGATCGCATCTCTTTCGCCGGCATTGATCTGCGCCGTCTTGGACTTTGCTTCTTCCTTGCTGAGATTCAGTTTGTCCAGGCTCTCGCGGGCGCGGTCTGCTTTTTCGCCGACCAGGGCAAGGTTGTCGGCGTGCTGCTTGTCCGCAGCAGACAACAGCGGCGATTGGATATCGCGCTGACGCTTGGCAATTTCGCGGTCGTAGTCGGCGATCAGGCCGTTGACGATGGAGTCGCCTTTGTCTTGGTCGGCGTTGGCTTTCTTGGAATACTGTTTTTCGATCTCGGCTTTCTTCTGTTGATATTGTTTTTCAAGTGCTAAAAGTTCTTGCTGGTTGCTCTTATGGATTACCTTTTGCTCTTCAAAACGCTGTTTTAGATTTTGCAATTCAGAGGTGTGCTTTTCTTGCGGGGTTGAATGCAACGAGTCCCAAGATGCGTCGCTCCGCGCAGTCTCCTGCTTCAGTTCCTTGCTGAGACGCCGGTATTCTGCAATGAGCTTCTGTGAGTCATCGTCCAGCTTCTTCAGGTCTTTTTCGTCGTAGGAAAGCCACTGAACCGGGATCTTCTTTGCGATCTGTTCGCGTTCGCGGTTCAACAGATACACCGCGTCTGAGGCACGCATATCTTCAGTTGCTCTCTTTGAAGCAGTGATCGCTCTGTCGGCGGCACTCTCCGCCTCATGTCCCCAGTAGTACCAAGCCGCACCACCGGCCACTGCTGCAGCGGTCACACCGGCGATCGCCAGTCCGATTGGAGAGATCAGCGCAGGCAGGATATTGGAGTGGGTAGCCAACGTAGCAAAGGTGCGCGGCATTTGGGAGAAGTCGCCCGTCAGCGCTTCCTTGCCAAGCTGCATCAGCTCGCGCCGGGCATACTGCGTGTTGAGGCCGAGAGAAGACATTGAAGTAGAGGATGCTGTGGTGCCGTTCTTCAGCATCACCATCTGCTGCTGCATGGCGGCATACGCCTGGTCGACCCGCGCATCGCTGCCCGTGCCGATCTGCCCGCCCGCTGCGGCCGAGTCCAGTTTCTTGAAGTCTTCCTGCAGCTGGCGCAACTTCGCGCCCAGCGGATCGTAGCGGTCGAGCAGCTTGTTGACGCTGGAAGCGGTCTGCACGTTGGTCTCGACGTGCTTGCGCATCGCCGAATCGATGTACGAGTACTGCGTCGCCATCTTGCCGCCAGTGCTGGTCAGGCGCTCCATCCTGGCGCGCGTTTCCTCCATGTCGGCATTTGCAGACTTGCCGTCATAGGTCAGGCGCATTCCAAAGGTCAGCTCGCTCACTCAGTCTCTCCGTGCAATTCCAGCAATGCTGCCGTTTCCATGACTTTCAGGCCGTTAAACAGATCGGGCCACGCCCGCCGCTTAACGCCCATCAACTCCAACGTGTCTTTGATCTGCCGGTTGTCCAGCACCAGGCGCGAAGTGCCGTCTGCCGTCTTGCCGATGACCCAGTGCGCCTCCAGTTCAAGGAATGTGCGCACCGCGGTCTCGTTCTCCGGCCAGATGCCGAACGGCGCATTCCGGTCGGCTTTGATCTGGTCTGCCAGCCCGAAGGCGGCAAGGTCTTCGTCCAGCTCGTCGCTGCCGCCGAAGCGCCCGGTTGCCCAGCGCCTGGCGGCAGCCTTCAGTTTCCCAGGCGGGCCCCGCTGCGGATCTCGAAGATCGCCTGCCACAGCCCGATGGATAAGTGCTGTCCGTTTACACCCTGGATCTGCCGTTGAAGCGTCTCGACGCTGAACGGCACAGATTCGCCCTTGGCATCCTTCGGGCCATCCCAGCCGACCATCAGTTGCGGGAACAGCACGGCGTTGTCGGCGAGGATGTCGGCGCGACTCTTGCCCGGCACGACATCGACCAGCACCACATCGTCTGGCTTCGCCTCTACCTTCTTCGGGTTCAATATCGCGTCGTATTCATCTTCAGCCAAGCGTTTGAACACACCGGAGAATTGAAATGCGGCGAACTCGCCGCCGTCTGTCGGGATCTTCACGACCACCGGCCACTTGACGGTGCCGGACTGGTCGATGACGAACATGGGATTGGTTTTCTTGTCTGTCATATCGTTCTCACAGGAAAGTCAGTTTGACTTCGTCGTTGCCGGTGACGGGTATCGGAGACAGCGATAGGTCGTAGCCGACCGAGCCATTCAGGTCCACCTCGTTCGCGCCGGTTATATTGGTCTTGAGATCGACCTGCACCTTTGATCCTGCGGTAGTGCCATGCACCACCTGCACCGGCACGTTGGTCGTGGCGGTGGCCAGCGCATACGGGTCGAACGTCGCCAGCAGCTCGGCAAGTATGGTGAGGTTGGCGGTCGGCTGACGATCTCCGATCTTGATCTGCTCGTGGCCGCCGCCGTAGATGTCGTGCGACACCTGGCTTGCCAGGTTGACACCGAACTTCGAATAGAAGCTATCGACGGCATTTACCTTGCACACCAGGGTATTTGCGGCATTGACCGCTTTCTCGATAGGCCAGCCGCTGCGGTCCACAACCGGAGGCGCCGCATCCACCGGCGCGGTGTAGAGCGCAGTCATCTCGACTTTCAGCAGCGGGACGCCCTTGGCATCCAGCGTGATCGATGCCGATCCGCGTACACCCATACCTTTGTGCAGCACGCCGTCGATGTTGATGTAGAACGCACCGGACTCGAATGCCTCGCTGATCAGCGTGTACTCTACCTTGACGCCGGCAGTGATGGTCTCGGCGAATCCGCACGCACGCAGCAACTTGCCGATCTTGGGCACGGTCCCGAGCGCACCGCTACCGGCCAGTGCCACCTCGAACGCCAATTTCTGACGCATAGCAACGATCAGCTTGCCGCTATTCCCCATCCACGGCATCGCGATATTACGGTCGCCGCTTTCCACTTCAAACGGCGTCAGCGACACATTTCGCGCCTCGAACCAGTCAGTACCAACCAGCACCGGATCGAGTGCGTAGGTGGCTTCCATGCCGAACAAGACGGCCTTCTTCTTCCAAAATCGGACATTAGTTGGACTTGGCATTGGTTGCTCCCTTCACAGTGGATTTTCCAGCAATGGTCGATGCGGCTTTGTTTTGTTCGGCGGCGGGCACAGTGCGCTCCTGCAACACGCGCTTGCCGTCAGCATCAATCACATAGGAGCCGCCCTTGCCGCTGTGTTCGTCTTTAAATTCATCGCTCATCAGTAGTTCCTTTCCGTGTATCCGGTCCTAAAGACCAATTGCCACCACAGCACCGAAGCATCCAGCGCCAGCAGCGCCCCGCCGCCGTACTCGCACGGCTCGTAGCCATCGCCGGGCACGAAGCCGAGCATCTGGTCGATCACCAGGCGGCGCAACCGCTCAAATTCGACCTGTGCCGCCACGCCGGATGCGTCACGCAAATTACTCACCGCCAGCACCACCCCGAACTGCTCGGCCACCGGCTGGATGATCGCTCCGCCACCGCCCAACTTGTTCGCACCGGCCGTGTCCCGCGCCGGGATCACGTAAGCAGCGGGCGGGGTCTTCAGGTCGTCGCGGGCGGCGGCGAAGTTCGCCGCCGTGGCCACCTTGCGGAATTCCTGCGCGCCGCCCGGGGTGACGATCAGCTTGAGCGTATCGACGACAGGGGCGAGCAGCATTACCAGCGCCCGCGATCGGTGCGCGAAAAGTCACGCCCGCCGGAACTGATCTCCGCACCGCCAGCCACCTTCACCGGCGCACTGGCCTGATCGATGCCAAGGGAAGCCTTGCCGTTGGATACCTCGCGAAGCTTCCTGATCGCATCGTCGTAGCGCGCCTTTACCTGCTCCGTCGCCTTGGTGTCGTACAGCCGGTACCGGGCAATGTCGCATGCCAGGCGCACCAGCTCGGGCGATGTCTGCGTCAGCGGCAACGAATAGCGGCCGGAAAGGAAACCGTTGATCTCCGCGTCCGTATCGGCCAGAGCCACTGCAACAGCAGCCGCATCGATCTCACCGATACCGGCTTCGTCGGTCAGCTCGATCAGCTCCTGCTGCTTGAAGCGGGTTTCGAGGTCGACTTGAGTGGCGTAGGTCATCGTCCGTCCAACTTGCTGCGAAGTTCATAGCCCATCAGCGGCCAGATCTTCTCGATCGCATTCTTGCGGGCGATCTTGCGGCCCAGTTCGGCGTCGAAGTTCTCTGGGCTGGCGCAGGCCGATTCGCCGGTGACGGTAAAGCCGTTACGCAGGATCAGGACGCAGAAGGTCAGCAGCTCCAGCTCGTGCGGACATTCGTGCACGGCAACCACGCATTTCCCGCCGTCCACATTGACGTGAGCGCCGGAAACGCCGTCGGCAGCAGTGAAATAGTGCTCGCTGGCAATGTTCGCCTCGATGTCCGCAGGCGTGATGCGCGGGGCGGTCAATCCTTTGCCCTGGATCTCCTGCTCGATCTGGTCGCGGCTCATTACTCGGCCACCTCTTCGTCGACCTCGACCTCTTCGACTGTCAGCATGCCTTCGTCCTTGATCAGCGCGATCTGCACCTTGTTCAACTCGGAGAGTTTGACCACCACCCCCACCTTGCTCCAGGAGCGACCCCCACGACGGAAGCCTTCCACACTCGATGTCACGCTCAGCGCAGGCACCTTGATGGTTTTCGTCTTGCCTTTCGCGCCTTCTGCTTCCTCTTTGGCCTTGGCCTCTGCTGCTGCCTTGGCTTCTGCTTCAGCCTTTACCTTAGCTTTGGCCTCTGCTGCCGCCGCAGCCTTGGCCGCAGGATCAGCGCCGGGCGCTGTCGGCTTGCCGCCGCTGGGTTTGTTCTTGTTTGCCATGTCTGTCTCCTTGACCGTTCACTCTGCACACCCCGGAGCCGCACTCACAGCGGCTCCGGTTAGCGTGTTACCTCGCGGGCTGGGTGTATTCCTTAAGCCGCGCCGGTGCTGCCGTAAGACAGCTGCCAGTAGCCATACAGACCGGTTGCGCGCGCTTCGGCGCCGAACTTGTACTCGGCACGGTTGAACACGTCGTCGTTGTCTGCGCTGGTCTGCGACACAAAGATCGGCTTCTTGCGCATCTGCACGATGAACGGCTTCACCGAAGCTTTCTTGGTAACGTGCAGCATCCAGCCGGTGGCACTGGTCAGCGCCGGGTTCACCAGCACAGTCGCGGAACCCTTGTACGGGTTGGGTGAGTTGTCATCCAGCTTGTCCGACTCGCACAGCGTGCGGGCCGTGGCTTCCAGCGCGGGCGGAACTTCCAGCGTGTCCGGGATCAGGCGCAGCGGCATGCCTTCTTCATCCTTGAAGCTCATGACCGTGGTGCGCGCCGCGCCGTAACTTGCCACTGCGGCCGCCTTGGTTGCGCAAGACAGCGCCATCGTGCCCTTGTTGCTCACGCTGGCATCTTTCACCGGGTGATCGGTGTCGTAGTAGAACTGACCGTCGAAGCAGGCTTCGGTGAACGCCTTGTTCTTCAGATCGTCAACGATGATGTCATGCAGTTCGGAGGCCGCTTCGCCAGCCTGTTGAGCCTGCGTGTTGTAGATCCCCAGGCGGTCGTCGTCGATATGATTGCGCTTGACGGCGATGGTGGTTTCCCAATCTTCGTTGACCTTGTAGTACTTACCGGCCTTGAGGTTCTTGACGACCTTGTCACCCAACCACTTGCGCAGCTTCGGGAAGCGGCTGAGCCACATGTAGTCTTCGCCCTCGGCATCGGACTGCACTTCCATCGCCGTCGCCGACCAATTGCCCGGCGCTGCCTTCAGCGTGTTGTTGAAGATGGTTTTCAGGCCGGTGAAGATGCTGGCCAGCGTGTCTTTGTTGACCAGCATGCCAGCCATGCCGATGGCGGGAACATCGAACGAATGTGCGGCGGGCGCGGAAGGCGCGCCGACGATCAGACAGATCGCGGCCAGCACAATCGTGCCGAAGATCCAGAACAGGGGTTTGGTGAGTCTCATGTGATATCTCCTAATTGGTAGAGGGATGTGGTCGACGGATTACTGCACCCAGACGCCATCAGCGTCCAAGCCAATGACGGTGCCAGCCGCAGAACGCGTGTTGCCGCCGTTCGTCAAAGCAACGGTTTCGTCGTCCACGATGTAGCAGACCTTGCCGAGGCTGGCCTGAGTCACCGCATCCGCGCCGGAGTTTTTAAACTTGAACGCTTTCTTGCGGCGAATCTGAACGTTCTTTGCACCGGCGGCACCGCCCGTGTTGTCCACGGTCTCTTCGAAGCGCCCCAGGTAGGTCAGCGTGGTGGCGACTGCGCCGGGGGTGGCGTAGCCGGTGGCGTTCGCAGCAGCGAGGCCGCCCGCAAATGCCTTGACGTTGGCAGCGATGGGCGCCGAGATCAGCTCGCCATCCTGCATATGTGTATCGCGATCAGCTGCTAAAGCCATGTTGTTCTCCCGTTGGTTGGTTAGTCGTCTACGCCGGACAAAGTCTTGGCGTAATCGGCCGGATCGACCCCCAGCAACTTGCATGCTGCGAGCTGGGTTTCGTCGAGGCCGTTTGCATCAGCCGTGCCCTGGGGCTGCTTGCCTTTGGTCTGAGTGGATGTCAGTGCGGCCACACCTTGCGCGCTCTCGACGTAGCCATTCAGCGCATCGAGATCCTTCATGCCCAGATCGCGCGCCCACTTCTCCTGGGGCGGCAGCAGCTTGCCGGACGACAGCGCGGCGGTGACCACCTCGCCGACTTCACGCTCGGTCTTCTCGCTGCGCAGCGCTGCCAGTTCGGTCTGAAGCGCCTGCATGGTGTCCACCGGCACAAACTTGGCAGGATCTGGCGATGCAGACTTCAGCGCGGCGACTTCGGTGCCGAGCGAGGCGACCAGGTTGTCGACACGGAAGCCGGCAGCGGCAGTTGCTTCCGGCGCGGCTGTCTTGATCTTGTCGACGGCTTTTTTCAGTTCCGCGAGGATATCTTCGGCGGTTGCCAGCGTCGGCATGTTGAAAAACCAGCGCAGCTGTTCGAGCAGTTCATCCATTCCATTCTCCTTTGAGGTTGATTCGTCCAACATGAAACTGGCGGCGGCACGGGACAGCACTTCGTCCATGCCGTCGATGCAAGCGGTATTGGTGAGGGCGGCACTGATGATGCCTTTGATGCGACCGGTGACCTTCTCGTAGAGGATCACCGGCGAGATGTACTTGTATTCATCGTTGGAGATGAATTCCTGAGCGCGGGATGTCCAGCGGGATTTGACGAACAGGCCGACGCCTTCCTCCCAGCGCAGCGCAGCACCGGAGAACCAGCCCGCCGCAGGAGCGGGCTGGCCGTTCTTTTCGGCCAGCAGGGTCTGGTGTTCGTAGTCGATGACGAATTCGTTCTGGCGCGCAGAGCAGAATGCGATTACATCCTGGGCGGCCTGCGCATCCATCACCCAGTGCGGCGCATCCTTCGGGCGGCCATCGTTGCCACGAAAGACGCCTGCGGGTGTGAGCTGGATCTCGCCTGCAGCATTCATCGCCACCGAACAGGCGGCGACGGCGAAGCCAAGAGCAGGGGATTTGGGTTTGCGTTTCATGGTTGCCATTCTGGCGATGGCGACCGATGCAGTTAAGCCGGAAACGTTTCCGCAATAAGAAAGCCCCGCGAGTGCGGGGCTGGTGAGGTGCTTTTTTTAGAGTAGCAGAGTACGGATCAAAAGCAAATGCAAAAAACGCACCCCGGCATCAATCTCAACTCGCCTATAAAACGCTTTATAAAGTCCTTGGCGCGCTCAGTGGGTGCAAATCCGTACATCCGCCGCACCCGCCCCGTCCTAGAGCCTAAAAAAGGCTCCCGTTCCGATCCGGGGGAACCTCACCCAGCATCTCGATGTTGCGGATGTGCCGCTCGGTGTATTTGTACTTCAGCGCCAGCTCGCGCTGCGACAGCTCCAGGCTGTCCTTCTGGATCTGCCGATACACCAGGTGCCGCGCTGCGCGCAGGCAGCGCGCCACCTCGTACGTCTCGCCGGGGTGCGCCTTCACCAGGGCGAGATATACCTCGCCCCCAAGCACCCGGAACAGATCCGACTCGGTGTTCGGATTTACCGGCACCCGCACACGGGTCCCGGCGTAAGCCTCCACCAGGCACAACAACGCCGGCAGCCCGTACTCCAGCGCAAACTGCCGCATGCTGGGCGGCAGCAGATCCAGATCGGATTCGTCCAGGACTAGCGTGCCAGCCATTTTTTCAGATCCTCGATCACCGACGACGCCTCGCGGGCATTCAGCCAGTGCAGATCGTCACGGCCCACCTGGCGCTTCACGAACGCGGCCAGCGCAGACTCGGAAGGGTTACGCACCTTGCCCGCCTCGTGCAGCTGCAGCCACAGCGAACGGATCAGCTTGCTCTGCGGATCGTCGGCCAGCTTGCGCGGTTGCTTGGGCGTGCGCTTGAAGCCGCACGCTTCGAAATGTTCCAAAACCTTTTTACGCTCCGCAAAGTCCAGCTCCGTCGACGAACGCTTGCGCGTGAGCGTGAACAGGATGTCACGGTACGCGTCGTCATCCATGCCGAGCTGCTTCTGCGCGATCTTGATCAGCTGGATCTCGCGTTTCTGCTCGGCGTAGCGGGCTGGGTATTTGTTGGGGCGACTCGATTTCACTTTTCCTCCGTTCGTGCTGAGCCTGTCGAAGCACATCTCCCAAAGTCCGCTCATGGTTCGACAAGCTCACCACGAACGGGCTTTAGGCGATTGGCTAGGCCACCGCGTCCTTCAGCGCCTTGGCTGCGCTGAACTTCGGCGCTTTCTTGGCCGCGATCTGCATCTCAGCGCCGGTGGCGGGGTTGCGGCCCTTGCGCGCTGCGCTTTGCTTGACGGTCAGCTTGCCGATGCCGATTAGCGTGACTTCGCCACCGTTTGCCAACTCGTCCTGGGCGGCGAGACCTTGTTGATCCAGCACCCACTTGATCGTGGTCTTGGAAATGCCTTCATTCGTGGCGTTGGAGGAAATCTTGTTGATCAGTTCAGCTTGGTTCATTTGATACTCCTTGTAGTTAACGGTAAGTCTGAAACATGGGCGGGTAATGCGAACCACGGCGCGCCCTTAGCCGTGACTCTTTGAGACGTGTTCGATTGCTTTGTTTGGGTCGACCGCGCGCCAGTCCGGCCAAGTGCGGGCGATGTTCTTTTCCAGCTTCGCCCTCAGCGCCTGGCAGATACTCTCGGCGTCGTATCCGGCACGCCATGCGCCGTCCATTGCCAACAGCATCACGTCGATCCACTCGGTGACATCGGTCGGGTCTTCCTTGATTTCGGCAAGCTCTTTCTTGACGTGATCGATCAGGCCGTCAGTCCGCATGCCTGGGCCAAACGTGCGCAGGGAGAAGTCCTGCTGGCGCTGGAGGTGATCGATCAGGTCGTATGTCTTCATGCCCTGCACCTGGTTGAGGCCGGGCCAGCCAGCACCACCGTTATCGTTCGTATCTTCCAGCGCCCCCGCCACATCCGCGATCATCATGCAGAAGTTGGCGAGGTCGACGGAGTGCTTGGTCACGGCTACGCTGAGCGGGCGGCCGTGTTGAACCCCGTCCAGCTCGCGTTCCAGCATGACGGCCTTGCAAGTCATCGGGACGCACAGATCGTGCAATGCCATCGATTTCCAGCTCTGGCCCTTGTCCGCGTCTTTGATGCGTAGCCGTGCCTCCATCAGCAGCGCGAACCCCATCACCTCCGGCCGCAGTTCCTGCACGCTGAACTTCATTGCGGGCGGGTTCTTGCCGTTCATGTACGCCGTCAGCTCTACCGCGTACTTGTCCAGAATCTGGGCGGGCGGCTTGGCTGTGTGCATTTCAGCCACCAGGTGGTTCAGGATGCCCAGGATGTATTCGTTCTCGAATGTGTTAGGGCTCAGTTTCTGGACGACGTTCATTGCTCATCCCCCTCGACACGCTTGCACTCAAACTCCAGCACGCCCAGCGCCCACAGGATGAGGGAGACGGCAGCGGCGAACAGACCGGCCATGATCAATGCCAGGATGAACAGGTTCATACCGCCTCCTGATCATCTGCGCCCTTCACCAAGGCATTGACCATCTTGTCCACATCGCTGTCGGCCGGCGCGATAAACACCACGTCGGTGTCGCTGGTGACTTTGACGCCCAGTTTCTTGAGTACGTCTGCGGTCAGGTTGTTCAGCGCTTCCTTCGACGGCGTCTCGGTGGTCGCGATCAGCGTGTCTTCCAGATCCGGGCAGTGCTTGCGGATCAGCTTGATCACCTGGTCCGGATCGTCGAACTCGATCTTGCCCTTCTGTTTCTTGTAGCCCAGCTTGATGCCGTGCAGTACCACGCTCTTGGGCTTGGTGAACAGCTTCTGCGAATCCCTGACCAGGCGCAGCAGCTCGTCGCCGGTGGTCGCGGCCTTGCTCACGGCGGCCTTGATGTTCTTCATGTGGCGATGGCTGGCGGCGTCGATCTCGCTCTGCAGCTCGGTGACGATCTCGCTCAGCTTCTCGCGTGCCTGGGCGTGTGCCTTGGCCTTGGTTTCGATCTCTTGCATGGTTGCCATGTGTGTCTCCTTTGTGGGTCGATTTCGTTTAACGGGAATTGAGTGCGAAATAGTTTCGCTAAGTTGGTAGGTGAAGCTGCCCGAGCAGATCGGGCAGCGGGATACGGCGCAGCTTGGCTTCCAGCCCCAAGCTATGCATGGCGCGGTTGCGCAGGAATTCGCAGGTCTGCGTCAGCTCTTCCGAGGTGGCGGCGATGTAGTAGCCGTGCTTCGGCGTGCCGCAGATGGCGTGGCCTTCGTCGCGTAGGTCGCTCACCAGGGTGCGGACGTGGCGCTCTGGTGTACCAAGCTGCTCCGCGAGCTGCTTGACGCCGATGCCGTTGCCCTTGCCGATGTGGCGGCTGAGCAGGTTGAGAAGCTGGTCACTGGATGCCATCGTTTTCTCCTTTTCGTAGGGCTGCCCTGAGATTCGGCGGGGTGCTGCGCGGTTTGTTTGTGACTGGCCCCAACACCTGGTCGACGGGCTTTGTCGCTGCACTGCCCACCTGCGTGTATCCGCCGCGCCGCGCCTCGGTGCCTGCCTCCTGCTTGGCTTCGGCCTTGCTGCTGTAGCCTTCGATGATCGCCAGCAGGTAACCGTGGCTTTTTAACGGCAGGGTGAGTGCGTCTCGCTTTGCCAGCATCTCGTTCAGCGCCGCCGCCCAGTAGTCCTGCGGGGCGGACCAGATGCGGCCGTTGCGCTCGATCTTGGCTTCGGCGATCAGCGGCAGCAGTTCGCCCAGCAGGTTCGCCACGCGATCAAACGAGAGCTGGCGCTGCGCGGGGCGGAAGAGGCCGAGGTACTGCACGAGCAGCTTGCCAAGGGGCGCAGGGATGGCCAGCGCGGCCATGACGGCCTCGCGCGCGCCTTCGTTGCCGATGAGAACATCGAGCGAGAAGGCAGCGCCGCAGGCTGGGCAGGAGGTTTTCACGCAGGCACCTCAAGCTGCACGCGGCGCATGAAGGCATGCAGCCGTGCGGTTTGGGGGGGGGCGAGCCGCAGATCCTG
>Ga0209417_1001538_pt1 | contig 41694 bp, 35 predicted proteins | sample RifGroF2_FD_184002 | JGI IMG/M metagenome (GOLD analysis project Ga0209417, IMG submission 184002) | Groundwater microbial communities from Rifle, Colorado, USA - Groundwater F2 (SPAdes) (version 2) | ecosystem: Environmental > Aquatic > Deep subsurface > Groundwater | place: Rifle, Colorado... | reverse complement strand
CAGTATATGCGTGAACTGAAGCCTACCACTCTTGAAGACCTCATAGCCATGAATGCTTTGTACAGGCCGGGGCCGATCGAGTATATTCCCGACTTTATTGACAGGAAGCATGGTCGCAAAAAGATTGAATATGACCTCCCTGATATGGAGGAATATCTGAACGAGACATACGGAATCACCGTCTATCAGGAGCAGGTGATGCTTCTCTCGCAAAAACTCGCCGGATTTACAAAAGGCGATGCCGATGTGCTCCGTAAAGCTATGGGGAAAAAAGACAGGCTGATGCTTGACAAACTAAAACCCCGGTTCATCGAACAGTCTTCGGCAAAGGGGCATGATGTCAAGATTCTCGAAAAGGTATGGACCGACTGGGAAGCCTTCGCCTCCTATGCATTCAATAAGTCGCATTCTACCTGTTATGCCTGGCTGGCCTATCAGACCGCCTACCTGAAAGCGCATCACCCGGCTGAGTTTATGTCGGCTGTTTTAACCCATAACCTGAGCGAAATAAAGAAGATCACCTTCTTTATCGAGGAGTGTCAGCGGCAGGGGATCGACGTTCTGGGTCCCGATCTCAACGAAAGTCGTATGAACTTCTTCGTGAACAGTCGCGGGCAGATACGGTTTGGACTGGCTGCCATTAAAGGGGTTGGGGAGTCGGCAGTAAGGTCACTGCTCGAGGATCGTGAGGCGAATGGTCCGTACGAAAACCTGGTCGACTTTCTCACCAGAATTAATTTGCGCACCGTTAACAGAAAGTGCATGGAATCGCTGGCCATGGCCGGAGCACTTGATTGTTTTGAGGGTATCCACAGAGCGCAGTATTTTGCGCAGGAACGGGCAGATGATCCTGTCTTTCTTGATCGGCTGATGCGCATGGCTTCCCAAATACAGGAGCGAAAGAATTCTTCGCAGGTCTCCCTCTTCGGTGAAGTGGAAGAGTATGCTGTACCTGAAATAGAACTGCCCAAGTGCCCCATTTGGTCAAAGGCCGAGCAGTTAAAATATGAAAAGGACGTTACAGGCTTTTACATTTCGGGCCATCCCCTTGATGAATTTAAGCTGGAGCGTGAAAACTTCTGTAACGTGAAAATCGCTGACCTGAAAGGTGACCTTCGCCTCCTTCAAAACAAAGAGCTCTATTTTGCCGGCATGGTCACAGGAGTGAAGCACAAGATAGCTCAAAATGGAAAGCCTTTTGGTACATTTACTGTCGAGGATGTGGATGAGAGTATTCAGATTACAGTTTTTTCGGAAGATTATCTCAACATACGAAAATACCTGACCGAAGAGAGTCTTAATTTGATGTTTAAATCCCGGGTACAGAAAAGGTACAGCGGCGACACACTTGAATTGAAAGTGGTAGATGCACAGTTGCTATCTGATGTGATGGAGAAATTCGTTGAATCGGTGAAGATCTTTTTCCCTCTCGAGACGATTTCCTCTCAGTTGGTTGAGACGATTTCGAAAACAGCCCGTGAGTTTCCGGGGAACTGCCCGTTACATCTCACTGTAGTTTATCCCCCGGAGAAAGTCCAGTTACAGTTTCGGCCGAAGAAACTGAAGGTGAACCCTAATGAATTTCTGCGCGTACTGAGAAAGATTGATGGCCTGCAGTTAAAACTGAATCGAAAATTGTTCTGATCGGGTTCATCAAAAATGTATAATTTTGACCTTTCAAACTCATACTAAAAACTTATATCATGGCTTTAGAAATAACCGATGCAAACTTTGATGAACTGGTTATGAAATCAGACAAACCGGTAGTTGTTGACTTTTGGGCAGAATGGTGTGGCCCATGCAGAATGGTGGGTCCCGTTATCAGCGAAATGGCTGAAGAATATGCCGGGCGTGCCGTTATCGGCAAGGTGGATGTTGACAACAACCCAGGGGTTGCCAATCAGTTCCGTGTTCGTAATATACCTACTATTCTTTTTGTCAAGAACGGAGAAGTTGTTGATAAACAGGTTGGTGTAGTTCCGAAGGCAGTCCTTGTTAAAAAACTTGAGCAATTGTTTTAATTAGCTCACTGTAAGCTTCCGGGACGGAAAATAATTTCTGTTCCGGAAGTTTGTTTTTTAGGGCTTTGCCTCATTTGTATAGCACTCTTTCCGTTTTCCCGTTATTTAATACTCCTCTTTCTTATCTGAGCATTCATTTTTATGGCACTCGACCAGAACCGTATTCAGCCGCTATCGCAGCTTGAGTTCTTCGCCCGGCAGGTGGTTGAAGGATTTATCACCGGCATGCACAAGAGTCCCTTCCACGGGTTCTCGGTTGAATTTGCCGAACACAGGCTTTACAACACTGGCGAGTCGGTCAAACACATCGACTGGAAGCTGTATGGACGCACCGACCGCCTGTATGTGAAACGTTATGAGGAGGAAACCAATCTTCGTTGTCAGGTAATTATCGATCAGTCGGCCTCGATGCTTTATCCGGTTGTTTCCAAACCTACTTTGCAGCAGCCTACAAAACTGCTCTTTTCGGTTTATGGTGCAGCCGTGTTGATGCAGTTGTTTAAACGCCAGCGCGATGCTGTAGGGCTCTCTGCCTTCGATGAAGAGATGACCATCAATACCCGGGCACACAGTGGTGCTGTTCATCTGCAACAACTCTATGCTTACCTCGAGGACATGCTTGCTACCGGGCAACCCAAACGGAATGCGGTTACCTCGGCCGCAAAATCGCTTCATTTGATTGCTGAGGCTGTCCATCGTCGTTCGTTGGTGGTTATTTTCAGTGATATGTTTGAAACGGCTGGTAACCAGACTGAATTGTTTCAGGCACTGCAACATCTGAAACACAACAAGCACGAGGTCATTCTTTTTCATGTTTCCTCAAAAGCTCAGGAGCTCGACTTTGCTTTCGACAACAGACCCCACCGGTTTGTTGACCTGGAGTCGGGACAGGAAGTGAAACTTAATCCGGCTGAAGTACGTGAAATCTATACACAACGTACGGCCGACTATCTTGAAGAAATCAGGATGCGCTGCCATCAATACCGGATAGACTTCGTTGAGGCAGACATTAACAGGGGATTTGAACAGGTGATGCTCCCCTGGCTCTTAAAACGTGCAAGGATGATGTAATCATGAGCCCCACCGATAGGGCTCGGCTTCAATACCGGCTGTCTGAAGTATCCGGTCAATCATTGGATCAAGGAGTTCATCCATTGAATCCGGCTTGTGATAAAAAAACGGTGAAGCAGGAAACACGATGGCGCCGGCCTCGGTTACTGTCGTCAGGTTCCTTAAATGGATCAGGCTCAAAGGTGCCTCGCGAATTACCAGTACCAGCCTGCGTCGCTCTTTCAGCATCACGTCGGCGGCACGTGTTAACAGCCCGGAGGATACACCCGAGGCAATTCTTCCCACACTCCCCATCGAACACGGACAAACAATCATGGTTTCGTAGCCGGCTGAACCGCTAGCAATGTCGGCAAACAAATCACTGTCACGATAGACATCAAACCCCGTATCATCCGGAAGCGGGGTTCCAAGCTCATACTTCCATACCTCCCGGCCTGTATCGGTTAGCACTACCTTCAACCGTTGTTGTAAAGGAATTTGAACCCGGAGTCTGTCAAGTAGTTTTTTCCCAAGCACAGCACCACTGGCTCCGGTAATCCCCACGATGATCCCGCCTGTTTTAATCTCCATTTCTCCCAAAGTAGTAATTGACAGAGAGGGTTAACACGTCGTTGTATTGTCCGCTGTTAAAAAGGCGTTTAACACCAGAGGCATGCGGACGAATGGGAATAAGAGAGTTAACCGTACGGAAATTCGCGCTAAATCGCGGTGAGAGCATATAGCTTAAACCGATAATGATATTTAGGGCATGAGTGTTAAATTCAGTCGAACTAACGTCGGTAGAGTATTCAGCCTCTTCATAATGACTGATCAGATAGCCATAGCTCAACCCTCCTTCAAACGAAAGTTTTGTGTTGTATAGATACCGGTATAGAAAGGGGATGTCTATATAGTTTACCCTGAGAAGGTATTGACGGGGTTCTGTCTCGGAAGGGTTCACCCTGCTCCCTTTCTGGGAGAAAGTGAGCTCCATCCTGAACTCCGAACGCTGGTTAATATTGAATGCTGCAAAACCGCCAAAGGTGAGACCGGCCTTATTGTACCCCGAGGCTACATCACCGGCAACCTGGGTGGCGTTGACACCAGCCAGCAATCCTCCTTCAATCCTCTGTGCCACAGTGAAAAGTGGTAGCAGGAACAGCAATAAAACTAAATTTTTCGTCTTCATGACCGTGCATTTTTCGGGGGTAAAGGTAATCATTTGCCCCGAAAGGATTAACGATGGTCAACCACAAGTCTGCGGATGACAGTTTGTTGATCGGTGGCTATTTTTAACACATAAATACCACCCTGCAACGACGAAACATTCATGCGATAGTTTCCGCCGGTAGTGATTTCTTCGGTAATCAGTTTACCTTGAATATCCATGAGGGTTAGTTTCGCTGACCGCGCGGCATAGGTAATGTTGAATGATTGCTGTGCCGGGTTGGGAAATACCTTTATCTCTTCAGCTATTTCTTCTTCATTTAGAGCGGCGGCTACGAACTCACAGACAGGATAGGCAGGGTTCTGAAATGTCTGAACACTCCCTTCCCAGAAGCAGAGTAATTCCTGGCTACCGCATATACCAGTATAAAAACTGCTCCCGGCATTGAGCACGCCCCCCTGACTTCCTATGCCTTCGATCCACCATTCCTGCCAGGACAGACTAAAGTTGGTCAGGAAGAGACGTGTGCGCCATTGCTGGTTCATCAGCACCGAGTCACGACCTGTCACAACCAACCTGATGGTGTCGGTTCCGAGAAGTTGGTTAACCAGTGTTGCTGTATCACCTGGCTGGAGCGAGAAATCGTAGACTAAACCTTCGGATTCGCTATATGGAATCCTGTACCAACTGCGTCCGGTTGTTTCTTCCTCACGGAAAGCTCCATAGTAGATGGCCGTCTCGTTATCATTTTTCCAGATGGTTTTATAACCCGTTCCAAAAAATGTGGTGTCGGGACCAGGGATTAGTTTTGATGAGCTGTATGTATTCCCCTCCGGCTGGCAGTGTATCTCAACCACCGACCATTTATGACCGGCTGTAAGGATGGGCAGATACTGAGCCTGCAGACCTGAGGTGAGTGAAAAAAGGAGTATGCTATTAATGACAGTGATAATTCTCATTTAGATTCGTTTTAAATAAAACACTGAATCATTTGAGAATGTTTGCCAAGCCGTGTTTTTAGGATGTAGATAAGGTTACAGACAACAAACCCCTTTTCCCGAAAAGCAAAACGGCAACAGGAGCGTCATTTCGTTCGTGTTGCCGTTCTTTGAAGGGTTTTACCTTACGAATTACATGGAGGTAGGTTCGTTGTCTTTTTTCTCATCAGGACATTTCTTTCCCATGAAATAGCTGGCCACCAAAGCGATGCCGCCAAAAATGAAGGTCATCGAGAAATACGACACCCATTCTTCGAGCAGACCTTTGGAGGCAAATATATCGCCCAGAAGCAGTCCGATGGCCACACCGATGAGCAACATACCCCATTTCAACTGTAGCATATTCTCTTCCGATTTGTGGAATTTATCGATATCAAGACCCCGCTCGAGCAACATCATCCGTTCACGTTTGCGGATATTCAGATAGACAATCGCAACGACCATGGCAAAAAACCCCAGTGGTATTAAAATTCCTTCAGCCATAACAAAGCGTTTTAAAAGTGAAACATTCGGTTCATTTGCCTTTTTGACTGGTGTTTTTCGTCAGGGTTACACTTTGGTACATCAGTTTGTTGAAATAGAGGTGATGACTACCTGGTAACAGACCGCCCCGGTGAGGTGTGTTTTAAGATTCTGACCAGTTATTCATTAGAAGGCCACCGGGTGATGCATAAATCGCGCGCCATCTGAGTTTGATTTTAGGGGTCAAATCCGAAAGTGTAATGCCACTTGTTGGCACATTCCCAAAATGGCATGCTTTCATTTTGTAAATATCTTAAATTTAACTGTTTCTGATTGGAGCGTGGGCTTAATTGTAAGCTTTTATTTTTTTGTTGAAGTCATTATTAAGTTGAAAAGAGCGAGAAGCCGGTGCCATGAAGCTTAACACTGTTCTGTAAAAACTTCGTAGCCATTGACCTTTAATATTTTACAAAACGTTACCTTAATCGTTTTTAAAAAAATTATTTTTTTTTCATCAGGCTACGAATCTGAAAGGGTTTTGGCACGGTTTTTTGTCATATCCGGCATGAATTTCAATAGAAAACAAATAGGACACAGACCGCAAATCAACCTTAGACGGATCAGGACGCTCCGTTTGACCTCCGCTTGATCTACGCTTGATCTACGCTTGATCTATGGTCAAATCTCAAAATTGGTGCGATTTCCTGCTGATTTAAAACAGCTTTGAACGAAGGGTTGCTCCCGGTTTATAGCAGTCGTCGGTTTTGAGGAGGTGAGCCGGTTTTTCGGATGTAAGAGCAGAAAGGTGAAACCACAGCTTTTCACATATCAGAATTTATATGATTACCCTATCGGGGCAAATCGGTATTATCTTTATCCTTCATTTTGTAACCCGACAAGAACGGGGGCGTCATAAAACTGGCTGCCCCGGAGGGGATCTGTCCTTAAGAATGATTTTGACGCATCTATGAAGTACCTCGACGACGAACAATATCTGGTTCAGATTGCTCAGGGCAGTCAGCAAGGTTTTGCCATGCTGGTTGACAAGCACAAAGAACTGGCGTTTACCGTTGCCTTGCGCATCACCGGAAATCGTGAGGATGCAGAGGAGGTGATCATGGATGCCTTCGTGAAGGCTTACCGCTCATTGGGTAGTTTTAAACGTGAAGCCAAATTCTCGACCTGGCTCTACCGGATTGTATTCAACACGGCTATCAGCCGGACACGCAAAAAGTCGCTTGAGTTTACCCCACTCGACGACACCCTTACCGAACGGTTGCCCGATATGGGTTCCATGGCGTCGGTGAATGAACTGACGTACGAGGAAAAGGAAGAATTTGTAAATTCGGCCCTTCAATCACTGCCTCCCGACGATGCGCTCCTGATTACCCTCTTTTACAAGGAAAGTATTCCGGTTGAAGAGATTAGTCAGATAACAGGCTTATCGCAATCAAATGTTAAAGTAAAGTTGCACAGGATCAGAAAGCGGATGGCCGTCATGATTCAGACGCGAATTTCAAAACCATTAAGTGTAATCACATGAGCCTACAACAACAGCTTGACGCTGATAAAATATTGCACGACCTGTTCGCAAACCTGAAAACAGAGTCACCATCTGAAGATTTTACCAGAAGGTTGATGACCAGAATTTCTCCTGAATTTATACATCAGGAATCCATCGAGCCGTTTAAGATCAGCGGCCGTATCTGGCTGGCCATCTTTGTTTCGGTAGTCTTCTTCTCCTTGCTTTTCTTCACCTCCGATATCCCGGCCTTTGATTTTTTAAACAAGTACCTCGATTTCAGGTGGCTTGCTGATTTTACAATTTCCGATCGTTCGGCACTTTTCTTCCAGAAGATGGTGTCCAGTATTGAAGGGATCAAACTGAATTATATCCTGATCCCATTCATGGCATTACTTGGTTTGATAGGCATTGACAGGGTAATTAATCATAAAGCCGGAAACACAACTTTCTTTACCTTTCTGTAAACTATGGCAGTTTCAGGTAACATTCCTGATTTGCTCCCGAAGATTCTGCCTGAGGTGGCGAAGGATTTTTCTCCTGTTCTCTCAGTCATGCCAATCACAGGGGGCGATATCAATCGTGCATGGAAGATATCGACAACCAATGGTCAATATTTTCTGAAGTCTAACCGGACGGGGCTTTATCCGGGTCTTTATAAATGTGAAGCCGAAGCCCTGAGAATACTTGCCTCAACACATACGGTAACGGTGCCCGGGGTGTTGTGGGCTGATGATAATTCGGATCCGCCATTTCTTCTGATGGGATACATTGAGCCGGGACGTGCCGGAATTGGTACTTACGAAGAGGCGGGTAGAGCGCTCGCCGCACTTCACAGATGTACGAGCACTGATTTTGGTTTTTCTTCTAATAATTACATAGGCTCACTTTGGCAGATAAACGATCGTAACGCTGATTTCAATGAATTCTTTATCCGGCAAAGGCTTATGCCGCTGACCATTCGTGCGGTAGAAGCTTCACTTGCTCCCGAAAGTCTGATCGGGTCGATTGAAGCCCTGTCTGGCAAACTCAAGGCCATTATTCCTGCTGAACCGCCAGCCTTACTCCATGGCGATCTCTGGCATGGTAATCTGATGGCCGACCAATCAGGCCATCCTGTGTTTATTGATCCTGCTGTATATTATGGACATCGTGAGTCGGATCTAGCCATGACGCAGCTCTTTGGTGGTTTTCCTGATTGTTTTTACCATGCATATAACGAAACCTATCCTCTTGAATCCGGCTGGCAGCAGCGGAGAGATTTATTTAACCTCTACCCCTTGCTGGTTCATTTGATTCTGTTTGGAGTAAGCTATTTGGGTCAGATTAAACAAATTTTAAGAAAGGTCTGAGCAAAATGTGTCTTATATTGTTTATTTGTTTTGGTAATTGAATTTTAATCACCTATAAAACATGAAAACATGAAAAAGATGGCTGTTGTTTATTGGCCCGCGGGGGGTAATACCGAAGAAGCTGCCCGAAAGATTTATTCACTCCTTGGTGCCGGCCATGTGCTAGTCAGTTTGAGTGATGCTGCTACTTTAGATTTTGGAGAGTTTGATTGCATCATCGCGGGTTGTGCTACAACTGGCGCTGAGACATGGCAAAAGTCTACATCGGGAAATAACTGGGCCAAATTTTTCGCCGCCAACCCCGGTATACCTGTTTCCAATAAGAAAGTTGCCGTGTTTGGACTGGGCGATCAGATACTCTATCACAATCATTTCTGTGACCAAATTGAGTACCTGCGCGATGAATTCGTAAAGAGAGGTGCTGTTGTTATCGGACAGTGGCCTGTGGAGGGTTATAGATTCGAAGAGTCACGAGCCGTTGAAGACGGACATTTTATGGGGCTTGCTTTGGATGAAGACAACCAGCCTGAATTGACGGGGAAACGGATCGCCGAATGGGTGAACCAGCTAAAGCACGAGATTTAGGAAGCAGGGATTCTGCTGACAGTTAATGACTGTTTGGCTTCGGGTGTTCATTAGTGATATTTGTGATGGATCATCGGATGTGACATACTTTTCACCTTTTACTCCTGCCAAACTGTGATTGCAATGCGGTTTTGCAGTCATTTTACCCATCTCCCTTGCTGCAAATTGCCATCTCTAATTGGCTTCGCCAATCACTCTTCTCTAAATCTTAACCACTGCGCTATGCAATTTTAAAGAGGCCGGCATAAAACTCCTATCAAAATCAATAGGCTGAATATCTGATATTGAGCGGCTAAAATTACTTTTATGTTTTTATGCCTTGAACTGGCAGGTAGAATATTTAACAAAAAAAGATCACCACTTTAATGATTATTTTGTACCGCAGTATGTTCATGGTTGTTGGTGTGTGTTGAGGTACAGGTATTTAAATAAAGGAGGATTTTCATCTGTCAGTATTACCTGCCCTGAGCGATTACTCCCCAATCAGGTTCTGGTAATGTTTGTAACGTTTCAGGATATTCTTCACGAAGTTCGTGGGCTCTTCTCCATGACAGTAGCCGTAGTAAACAACATTATCGGTATAATAGGCGGGTTCTGATTTCTTCAGCATATATATTTCAACTTCAGCCCATTTGTCCGGGTTTCTTCCGTGTTTCATGGCGAGTCTTCTGGCATCGAACACATGACCAATGCCAACATTGTATGAGGCCAATACGAATTTCATTCTTTCTGTGCTGTCGGCGACGAAGTGTTTGAGTTGTCTGTCGATGTTATAGAGCAGTCCGATTCCTGCCGCAATGTGCTGGGGTGTAGTCGATGTACTGTCAATGCCATATTCGATTGCTGTAGCTGGCATTAGTTGCATGATACCAGCAGCCCCTTTACGACTGACAGCTTCGTGACTGAACTTCGACTCCTGAAAGATGAGTGCTGCTAAAAGCCTCCAATCCCAGCCAAGTTTGTGGGTTGCCTTTTTCAACAACAGGTCGTAATCCGAAAGTCTGGCATTTTGCACCAGTGATCCTGCGGCGGCTTTCCTCCATTTGGTCGGGCCGAAATACTTTTTGTAGATCAGGGTTGCGGCATTGGTATTTAAAAAACCGCCAAGCCAGTCGTCGATCAGCATTCCCCATGCGTCTGCCCCTTTTCTAATGCCCCAATGGGTGGTCTGAAAACGACTAAGAGGCACCGAGATGTCGAGGTTTGGATAACGAGAAGCATATATGATAGCGGTTTTTTCGTCTGCAACGGTAAAAGGGATCGTTTTTTCAGCCACCAGTTTAATAACTTCTCCCTGCTGAGTATTCTCCAGTTCAAGGATTTTTGATTCCAGGTGAAGGGTTATCAGTGTGCCTTCCAATCGTTTGTATTCAGTGGTTTCCGATGCTACCGGGATGGTTTTACCGGACAGATCGATGGCCGAGTTGATGCATAGTTGACCCGGACATTTGTTCCCGGAGGGCTGAACAATCAATAGTCTTGATTTTCCGACAGGTAAAGTAAAATCGATGCGGCTGGTATCCACCCTTCCGGCAAAAAGGTCTTCGGCTATGAGATCAGCCTGACCTCTGTTGAGGAGATGAATGGCCTCGTCCAGATCATTCCTGACAATAATTTCAAGCTCAACCCCAAGGTGTTTGGCAAATAATTTTAATAAATCGAACTGGTATCCGGCAGGTTCGCCGTGGTAAAGGAAATAATCGACGGAATTGAATTGTGTTACTGCTATCAGTTTTCCCCGTTGTTTGATCTGTTCAACTACCGGTTTTTTAGATAGTTGTAGAAGATTTAGACTGGTTTCGGGGGTTCGGTTGCAAGAAATAATGAGTGGTAGATTAAACACACAAATTAAAACTAACATCCTGAACATGAATGATTTAAGCATTAGCTATTTTTTCGTGAAACTTCATTTTAAGAGGGTGCAAATTTACAATAATTTTATCAATACGCGATAAAATTTTATATTAAAAAGCGCAGAGATGATTATCAAGCGGTAACAATTAATTTTATCTTTGTTGGAGTATTAAAAATTACTTTACCATGACTAACAATAGACTTTGGATACTGGTTGTAATAGTTCTGATAGGCAGTTCATCAGTTGCACAAACGGAGATGAGTTCATTTACGACTACTGGATCCGGATTATCCACCACCATGCTTTCTGACTACCAAACATCAGGGATTAACCCCGCTAATCTGGGCTGGAATCGTGATGGAAGGAAGTTTCATTTTGGTGTGGCCGAAATCAGTGGTTCTGTGTTTTCCCAGCCACTCACCCGATCTGATTTATTCGATCTTTTTAAATCCGATGCTGATTTCTCAACTTATGATAAAGCTGAAGCTGTAAAGAATTTTTCGAATGCCAGGTTGATCCTTGATGTATCTGCTATGTCAGCAGGTTTTTCATTTCAGGATGAGAAGATCGGTGGTTTCGCTTTTCAGGTACGCGACAGAAATCTTACAAATTTGAAGATGAACAATCTGGTGGCTGATATTCTATGGCTTGGATATAACAGCGATTATTTTGATCAGAAAGTGATAGATGAAGTAACCGGGCAAGTGATTGCCGGGATCTCCACTAATCCGATGTCCATTACCGACCTTTTGAAGGGCACCACCTTCACACAGTTATGGATCAGGGAATATGGCCTTAGTTACGGGAGATCGGTTTATTCATCTGATGATGTCAGATTGTATGTTGGTGCAGGGATCAAACTGTTGAGTGGTATGGGGATTATAGAGATTACAACTGAAGAGGATAAAATGGTGGCTTATTCATCCTTAAGCCCCGGATTTAAATTCAATTATCCGCAGCCAACACCATCACAGGCCAGTGGAAACGGTTACTCGCCTGTTGGTCATGGCACTGCCTTTGATCTGGGTGTTACCATCGATTTATACAATCAGGTTAGAATCGGGATGGCCGTGAACGATATCGGCTCCCTGACGTGGGACGGGAATGTGTATGAGGCGAACTATTCAGCTACAGTCAGTCACATTGAGACTGGTGGTATTGGAACAGAATCAATTGACAAAATTTTCGATGCTATTGCCGTAAAGGATGATTTGTTTGAGTGGAACGGGCTAACGGAGAAAAAAACTAATTTACCTACTGTATGGCGAACAGGTGCCAATTATACCGGTCTTAAAAAATTGACTCTGGGATTTGATTTGATGGCTCCCCTGCAAAAGTTGCCTGGTAGTTACGAACAAATGGTTTGGGGTATTGGAGCTCATTATAATCCCTATGGTCGGTTTGTGTTGACTGCCGGCATAGGGGGTGGTGGCAACACAGGCTTCAGGATGCCACTGGGAATTAGTTTTGAAATACTTCCGGGTTGGGAAGCAGGATTGGCTACCCGTGATATTACAACCCTTTTCAAGGACAAGGATCCCTACTTATCAGTAGCGCTTGGCTTCCTGAGGTTTGGATTTGGCAGCTATGACTCCGATGAAAAAACAGAAGGCCAGTAGAGATGACTTTGGTTGCATCTCTACTGCCATTACAATTATTGTTTATTTTGGTTCCTGAATTAATTCAAAGTCGATCTGTTTTCGTTGCAGGTCGACATTTTTTACCCTGATCTTCACCTCATCGCCTAACTTAATGGTTTCGCCATAACGCTGCCCTACAACCTGGTAATTGTCCTCATCAAGATAGTAGAAGTCGTCGTTCAGATCGCGCAGCCTGATCATTCCTTCGCACTTGTTGCCGATGATTTCTGCATAGATTCCCCATTTGCTGACGCCAGAGATTCGGGCCTCGAACACTTCACCGAGTTTATCCATCAGGTATTCGGCCTGTTTATATTTTACCGAAGCCCTTTCAGCCTCCATTGCTTTTCTTTCCATTTCGGAGGCATGCTCGCACATTTTCTCATATTCTTCAATGTTGACCGATTGAGCGCCATGCATATAATCGAACAGCAGCCGGTGTACCATCAGGTCAGGGTAACGGCGGATGGGTGAAGTGAAGTGGGTATAGTAGGGGAATGCCAGCCCGTAGTGGCCGATGTTGTGTGTGCTGTAAACAGCTTTTGCCATAGTTCTTATGGCGATGGATGAAATCATGGTCTCTTCTCCTTTTCCAGCGACATCTTTGAGCAACTTGTTGAATGAAGAGGCAATGTTTTTTGAAGAGCCGAGTTTCATTGAATAGCCCAGTTTGCTGACAAACTGTGCAAAGGTGTTAAGTTTTTCAGGTGAAGGTGCGTCGTGGATACGGTAAACAAAAGTCTTCGGATCGCTTTTTCCCTTTTTAATCCCAACAGATTCGGCTACTTTTCGGTTGGCCAGCAGCATGAAATCTTCAATCAGCCAGTTGGCTTCCTTTTGTTCCTTTATGTAAACGCCAATGGGTTTCCCATTACTGTCGAGATGAAATTTCACTTCCTGTGATTCGAAGTTGATGGCACCTTTACGATAGCGTTCCTTGCGCAGAATGGATGAGAGTTTGAAGAGTGTCATGATAGGCTCTTTATAATCGCCATTGGCTCCCCCGATCATGGCCTGAACTTCTTCATAAGCATACCGGCGGTTCGATTTAATGATTGTCTTCCCAAACCATTGATCAATCACTTTGGCGGTATCGTCCATTTCAAACACTGCCGAGAAGCATAGCTTTTCTTCATCCTGCCGGAGAGAACAGACATGATTGGAGAGTTTCTCGGGGAGCATAGGAATAACCCTGTCAACCAGATAGATGCTTGTCCCTCTGTCGAAGGCTTCCTGATCGAGCGGGGAACCTGGCTTCACGTAATGGGCTACATCGGCAATATGGACGCCTACTTCCCAATTGCCGGATGGTAGCTTCTGAAGCGAAAGGGCATCATCGAAGTCCTTAGCATCGGCGGGGTCGATGGTAATGGTGAAGACATCACGGAAATCTCGTCGGCGGGCAATTTCCTCATCCGGTATTCTTTCAGGGATGGCATGGGCTTCGGCCTCAACTTCGGGTCGGAAGGCAAGTGGAAAATCAAATTCCACAAGAATCGATTGCATTTCCACATTGTTGTTCCCAGGCGCACCGAGTACTGCAATGATTTCGCCGAATGGGTTTTTGGAATGCTCGGGCCATTCAGTGATTTTGGCAACCACCTTCTCGCCATTTTTCGCGGTGCCTATCTTGTCGGGAGGGATGAATATGTCAACAGGGATAGCCGTGTTGTCAGGAATCAGGAAAGCGTAATTACGGGTTATTTGAATGGTTCCGACAAACCGTGACCGTGCTCTTTCGATGACCTCCACAATCTGCCCTTCGGTTTTCCTGCCCGACCGTTTTGGGAAGAGGTATACCTTTACTTTGTCACCATCTAGTGAATGACCTGTGTTGCTGGCTGACACGTATACATCTTCTCCTAGTTCAGGGGAAGACACATAAGCCTTGCCGGTTTGTTTCATATCAACGGTTCCTGTAATATACTTCTTGTAAGAGCTTACCGTAGAGATGTGTTTCGGATTGAGAAGGAATTTTCCTGGTTTTATTTCATGAATTGTGCCCTGTTCGCGTAATTCGTACAGCACAGAGTAAATCATATCGCGGGTGGCCTTGTCTTTTACACCTATGGCTGAAGCTACTTGTTTATAATTGAATGCCTTGAGAGGTGAGTTTCCAAAAACGGCCAGAACGTTGTTTACGAAGCTGCTGCCTGAGCGCTTCATCGTATCTTTTTTTTTCTTCGGCATGATGATTCCTTATTTTTGCTTGCATAAAGGTAGGAATAAATTCACTTAAATACTATTCCATTAAGGATGATGCTGATGTAAAAGCTTTCCGGGATTAATCTGATATCTCAGGTGTCGTTTTTATAGGTTTGTCTTTCAGCTGTATGGTGGAGAGGGGTATGAGGCGGTTTCGAGTATTAAGTTATTTATATGACGGCATCCTGTATCTTTAGCGTTCAATTTGGTATCTGTTGTATGATTTTCTGGAGATAAAGTCATTTAATTTTTTAATTTTGGATAAAAGTGAACAAATTCGAAATTTATTAACATTCTGTTAATGCGTAGCTAGATCAATTTACATATACATCTGCGTGTATATGATTAATTTACCGGCACGTTTATTGGAGTGTGAATTCGTTACAGTTTGAGAGAAGGAATCCATATTGGATTTCTATGAATGATCCGATTTGTTTTTACCTTTAGAATGATTGAATAGACAGGTTTTAGTGAATGACTGAATATTTTGATTAGACCTAGTTTGCATACTTTTTTAAAACTGCAGGATTTGCATAGATTGTTTTCTGATAGTAATCTCCTATTACCAGCCGTGAATCGACTTGTTAAGGTGTTGTTTGTGTTTTTTATTCTACCGGTTTCTGTTTCCCAAAATGTAATGGCGGTTCAGACCGATAGCCTGTTGGTGCAATATTGCCGGTATACGAGTCATCCAAAGCAGTTTTCATTTGATCAGCAACTTAGTTTGGCTGTTGATCTGGCAGCCTATGATGAGACCGCCGCCTTAAAAGTGCTTTCAGATGCAAAAGCAAATGCAGGGAATGATTTGTGTGCCGAGGTAAATATTCTTGCCGGCAGGTCTTATGTCGAGTTTCTTTCAACGCAATACGCCAGAAGTATAGCGGGGTTTAAAGAGGTAATTGAGGAAATGGATCAGAAGGCCCTCCCTGCTGATTGCCGCCTGCTGTTTTCACCTGATTCATTGATCAAACTGTTGGCTAAGGCTTTTGCCCTGCATGGGGATGTGTATTCAGCAAACAGGTGGTATGAGCGGGCGTTGGATGATTTGCAATCTGGTTCACACCAGCAAAGAGCGAACCTAATACTTCAATGGGCTGCTGCAGTTGAAAAGATTTCGGATCAGCACGACTTGCTGAAGCTATATGACATGGTGAACATAGAAGCCGATCAAGGCGGTCTGTCTTCAGTAAAACGTAGTGCCAGCCTTGGTAAGGCTTTGGTTATTCAGCAGAATGGAGATTTTAGTAAAGCTCTGGTCTTGTTCAATGATTTGGACTCTTTTTCCGATTCGCTCAGCCTGTCACAACAGGCCTTACTTTATGAAGGTCTTGCATTAAGTCTTTCAGGTAATGGGTCTTGGCAGGCATCAACCGCGTATTGGAACCGGTATCTGGAGGTGGCAATTTTACTGCCCGAACTGGAATTGCCCGAGATGTCCATCCGTAAGACGATTGACGGTTTGAGCAGGGTAGGAGAGAAAGATAAGGCCTTGCAACTCGCTTCCCGTGTTAATTTTGTTCTTGAGAGCAGGAGTATTGATCGGTTATCTGATACAACGCGGTCTGTTGTCTGGATGATTCATTTGATTTCTTCAGGTGTTTACAGTTCACCGAAATGGGTTGAGTCATCAAAGGGCTTTCCGGATCCTGATATTATAATATTTGGACTTCTGGTGCTGATTGTAGCTCTTGTTGTTGTATTTGTCACCATGTATATACACAACAGGAAAGATTCAAGCCTTCTGGTGGTTCAGAACAATGAAATTAAGTTGCAGCAGGAAGAGATTAAGAGGACCAATGAACGTCTTGCAAAGACAAATCAGGATTTGCAACGGGCCAAAGAAAAGGCAGAGGAGGCTACACAGTCCAAATCACTTTTCCTTGCCAACATGAGTCACGAGATCCGTACCCCGATGAATGGAATCATCGGCATGATAAATATGCTTAAGGGCTCGAATCTTGGTCGTGAACAACGGGAGGCGATGGAAGTGATTATTAATAGTTCTGAGAACCTGTTGATTGTGATCAATGAAATTCTCGATTTCTCGAAGATTGAATCAGGCAGGCTAGAGCTTGAGAATATTACTTTCGACCTTCACTATGAAATAGGTAATGTTGTGAAGTTACTTAAGATGCGGGCTGAGGAGAAGGGCTTATTGTTGACTTCAGGAATATCGCCATTCGTACCACGTTATCTGACAGGCGATCCGGTGAGGCTAAAGCAGATACTGATAAATCTGGTTAATAATGGTATAAAATTTACCGAAAAGGGTAGTGTAAAGATCAATGTAACCATTGACGACCGGGTAGGGCGTGAGAGTGTTATCAGGTTTGAGGTGAATGATACAGGTATTGGTATTTCAGATGATAATCTGAATAAATTGTTTCAGACCTTTTCGCAGGGGGATATCTCGTTTACACGAAGATATGGTGGAACAGGACTCGGTTTGGCCATCTCTAAAAATCTGGTACATCGAATGCGTGGGCATATTGGTGTTGAGAGTCAACTGGGTTTTGGAAGTAAGTTCTGGTTTACCGTAACGCTTCCTGATGGCTGCAAGGTCTCCCCTTCTGTTGTGGAGTCAGGAAATTCCTGTTCGATATCAGGAGAGATTGCACCTTTGCATAAGTTGAGGGTATTGCTTGCAGAGGACAACCTCGTAAATCAGAAAGTTGCTATGATGGTGATACAGAAATTGGGACATCTTGTAGAAGTGGCAAACAATGGCCGGATAGCAGTTGATAAGTATAAGGCTAATCAATACGACCTTATTCTGATGGACATGATGATGCCTGAACTGGATGGTTTGGAAGCTACAAAAGAAATCAGGAAGATAGAACAGGAGAGTAAGACAACCACACCAATAAAAATAGTGGCTCTTACGGCCAATGCCATGAAAGAAGACAAGGAGAAATGCCTTGAGGCCGGGATGGATGATTATCTTAGTAAACCGTTTAAACCGGAAGATCTGCAGCGGGTTATTGGTTAACTACTTTTTTTATTGCGGCTTAACAAACGGAATCATCGAACGTATATCTACAAACATCTCGATGATGAGAAAACCGCCGATGACAACCAGCATAATTCCGACAACCTGATTCATGATATGAACAACACGTGGTGTAAGAAATCTTTTCAGTTTGTGAGCAACAAAACACTTCAGCGAATCGGTACCAAGAATCATAATACTGGCTCCGGCGAAAAAGTAAAAGAGAGAGTTTGAATTGACGCCATAGGTGGCGCTAACACTCATTAAAGCAGTGAGCCAGACAAACCATACACCAGGGTTGGCAATGTTGAGGAAAAATCCCTTAAGTACATAAATGGCAGGCCCGGGTACTTTTATCACTACTTCAATTTCGGGGTCAGGGCTCTCGATTACAGGTTTTCGGGTGAAGGTTACCGTGCCGAATATGATCATTACAATTCCCCCTACGAGACTGAAGTAGAAGTTTTGGCGGGGGTCATCGCCCAGAATTTGTGAAAATCCGGTATGGCAGAGAACAATTACTGTTAAGTCGCTGAGGAAAATACCGGTTGCAATAAGCAGACCAGCTATAAAACCACGATGAACACTGGTCTGAAGGAGTACAAACAAGGCGGGGCCGATTAGCAATGCCAGTGTTAAGCCTACAATAATTCCATTGAGAAGTGGATGCATCGGATAAAAACGACAAATGTGAGTTAGTGTAATGTACCTGCCGATTTATAGTAGAAGTGACAGTATACTGACGGTTCAGAAGAATCTGGTTTGCAAATGTAACCAAATTTGCAAATTATCAGTGAATTTTCGATAGGTATACGAAAAGGCTCTCTGGATGACAATCGCGGCCTTAATCATGTTATGAATTAAACATCAGGTTGTATGGACGGCTTATTTCTTCATACACTGAGGCGGTTGACACGTATTTACTATACCTGCGGAATTCTTTGCCTTCGAAAAGGAAAATGATGGTGGGACTTGAGAATACACCATACATCGCGGCAAACTCAGGCTGTTGGGCTGCATCAATGTATGAACACTCAATCTTGGGAAACTCGTTCCGGATCAGGCTTGCTATCTTAGGACGAAGAGCCAGACAAGGCTGACATCCGTCATTGTAAAAATATAGCATGACAGCAGGTTTACTTTCTATGATAGGATTCATAGTTTTTTATTTAGTCGACCAACAATGATTATTGATATTTGTTGTGCCCCTTTTGCAAAATTTCTTTACAAGCGTTTTTTTTTCTATGTTTGGTGCCATAACTGAATCAAGTCAAAATCTTATAAATTATGTCAATCATCATCAACGGATCAGGATTAACCATTGAGAAAGTGGTGGCCATAGCCCGCCATCATGAAAAAGTTGAGTTACACCCCGAGGCTGTACAACGAATTAAGATATGCCGGGACATGCTTGAACGCAAGATCGAGGCACATGAGATCATGTATGGCGTAAACACTGGTATTGGTGAGTTTTCGGAAGTAGTACTCAACGATGATCAGGTTAAGGATTTTCAAAAGTATCTTATTTATAATCATGCCGCCGGTATTGGTGATCCCATGCCAGAAGAATGGGTCAGGGGGGCCATGGTGGGACGTATTAATGTTCATGCCCACGGCAATAGTGGTGTACGTATAGAAATTACCCGGACGCTGGTAGAGATGCTCAATCGTGGGGTCACCCCCTGGGTTTGCACCAAGGGTTCGGTGGGTGCTTGCGGGGATCTTGCTCCTATGTCGCAGATCGCGCTGCTAATGATGGGGGAAGGAAAAGCCTGGTATAAAGGTGAACTCTATACGGGAGCTGAAGCTTTGGCAAAGGCAGGCATTGCTATTCCGGGGCTGAAAGCCCGGGATGGGCTTGCTACCATTAACGGTAGTAACGTGCTGACAGCCATGAGCGCTATTTTTCTGTTTGATGCCAATAACTGGTTAAAGCAGGCAGAAATCGCTGCTGCAATGTCGCTTGAAGCCCTGAAAGCCAATATGCGACCCTATCATCCTTTACTCCATGAGGTACGAGGGTTTAAAGGTGCTGTCCGTTCGGCAGCATCAATTCTGAAATTGGTTGCAGGAGGTGATCTTGCCGAAGGGAGCGTTAAATGTAAAGTGCAGGATGCTTATTCGATGCGTTCAACCCCTCAGGTGATTGGTGCTGCCCACGATGCCATTGCTTATGCCCGCTCACAAGTTGAGATAGAGCTTAATGGTGTTGGCGATAATCCCATCTTCTTCCCTGACAAAGGGATTCAACTCTCGGGTGCAAATTTCCAGGGAAGCCCGGTTTCGTTGCCTATGGACATGGCCGGTGCTGCCATTACTATGGTGTCGGTACTCTCCGAACGCAGACTTAACAGGCTTAATAATCCTGCTCTCAGTGTTGGCCTACCTGCCTTTCTTACGAAAGGCGCCGGAATGTTCTCGGGTTTAATGCTTAGCCAGTATACGGCTGATATGCAGATTGTGGAGCAGCGTATTTTGAGTGCACCTGCCTCAGTGCAGTCGATACCGGCAGCTGCCGATCAGGAAGATTTCGTGTCGATGGGGATGAATACTGCCCTCAAGAATTTTCAGATTTTAGACAATGCGTATGGGATCTTGGGAATCGAAATGATGGCGGCAGCTCAAGCGCTTGACTTTCGTGATTATAAATTTGGGGTTGGCGTTACTAAAGCGCATGCTGTTGTGCGTCGCTATGTTGATTTTCTTGAAGTTGACAGGCCATTATACAATGACCATAATGCAATGAAAGACTTGATCAAACGCACAGAGGTACTAAAAGAAGTCGAGGCGCTGGTGGGCGATCTCGGATAATAGCCGAAACTTCTTAACTTTGGGGCTGCTCTTCTAATAGGGCAGCCTTTTTCATGAGTAATCTTCCCTTTTTTCTCAGACGGGTTGCTTCGCCTGACGGTCCAAGGCCTCCCATGTTTGTCCTTCTCTGTGTATTATCTTTTATTGGAAGCGGGTTGTCGGCTTTCCTTTACTTCGTGATGGCTGTCAATTTTGACTTTGTTGTCGGGCAGTTCGAGAGCGGAGAAATAGTGATGCCTCAGCTCGAACTTTTCCTCACCGGCGGGATGTCCTTTTTTCTGTTAGAATCAATTCTGAATGCCCTTGCCTTTGTTGGCGTTAGGTTGATGTGGCAAAGAAAACTGGTAGGGTTTCATCTTTATACGGCTGCTCAGGTTTTTTTAACTCTCGTCCCTGTTGCTTTTTTGGAGGGACGACCATTTATGATTGCCGATACCTTTCTTTCAGGGGCTTTTGTTTTGCTGTACTATATGCAGCTCCGACGATTCGGCCTTTTTAATTCCCAATCCGGGTCTTCAGACATAAATTCATAAAAAGTCCACAATCCAGTTATTAGTAATGTTAGGGCAGGCTAGTATGAAACCCAGCTTGTTAGGTTTCGGTATGCTTATTCTTTCTATAATAGTCTGGAGTTAATAATGTCTTCGTTTATTCTTTTTTTTGTCACTCTAATATTTCTTTAGTCTGCTTGTTTTAGCAATAATATTATCGGTTCTACCGGGAATTGTGTGAAACAATCCGAAGACCAAAATATGAATGATCCTGATTCTTTCAGCACATTCTGCATCCCTGAAGGTTGTAATTTAAACTCATTATTTAGATAGTCAATGATTTATTTGATAAATTGAAATGCATTCGCCCATACACAATGCCGACAGAATTTGTCCAAAAAAGTCATTTGCAGAACCAATGATAGCCATATTAATAATACTTTAAAGCCATGAAATATTAACAATTTTGTATTATTGATCGTCCAAACCCCACCATAGCCAATTTCTCCACCGGAATTCTGAAACAGATTTTCGCACTATTAATTTTCCAAAATATATACGTTTTCCAATTTTAAGACTATATTTCCGTTGATTTTATCCCTCCTTTTGAAGAATTTTCAAGTTTTTTATAAAAATGTTGCGTGTATTTAGTTACAAAATGTAGTTTTTTAAATGGTTGATTATGCGTGTTTTGCATTTCAATTTTAGCCCAAAGTCTTAACAAAGACATATCAAAGTTATACCAAAGATATGTTTTACTTATGAAACGCTTATGTTTACTATAACTATGGTGCATATTATATATGTAGCAAGAATAAATATATGTATTTTTTGGCACAATACTTGTTATGGTCATTAAAAAGGGTTTTACCGCTTATCGTGTGAACGGACATATTAACATCAAGTCTCTATGATCAAAGAATGATCACAGAATTTGAGATAATCTTACCATGAGAGAAACAAATACCTTCGCGAAAAAAAGCCATGATGCTGTCATCTCAGTTGTTTGATCTTATGCCGGACTTTGGCCAGAGTGGAAGGTTAGTGATATGGAAGCCAACTTTCAGGGAATGATCGTGGATATAACGATAGAATACCTGCCCCCAAAAGGTGTTGATCCTGAAAGTGAATAGATTTGTCCTATTTACGATTACATGGAATATCGACGATGGCGGCACTTAAATATAATGCAATATCAAACCTAAATCCGTTGTCGGGTTCCCCGGGTAAAAAAACCAGAGGGAAAGCAATGTTAAGGAAATATTGGAGGTTGTAGAGACAATTAAAGCATAAGCGATAGAAATTATAAATGCACGCTATTTATCAAACCCGAACGCTAAGGCTGAACGACTTAACGGGAAGATACAGCTTCTGATAGCTTTCGGTCGTGGCTACCATCAGTTCCAAAACTTCCGGACAGCGATTCTCTTCTTTCATGGTCAACCAGACCTATATCCTTCGCATGTAAAACTCTGCGACCAAAAACATGACCCAACACATTTTAGTCTCTTTCATTTGTTACACAAATACCGGTAGAACCTCTTAAAACAGTCAAAGAAGCTTGGTTTGGTATGTTTTTTGCTGGCAAGGCCTCGTTGAAAAATGTAGCATAAAACCTGAAAGCTTTAATATTTATTCTAATTTTGTGCTTTCAACCCAATAATTCTTCAAACCTTGTTTCTAAAATCTTATCTATGAAAAAGTTTGTTGTTGCTGTACTGGTTCTCTTCGTTAGCGCCTCAGTTACGTACGGCCAGGAAACCAAAACCCCCGTTAACAAAAACGCTCCTGTTATGACTTTCAGTAAGAAATTGATTGACGAAAGTGGTAGTGTTGTGTGGGATTATGGAACCATTCAAAAGGATGGTGACGGAAATTCGTATTTTACATTTGTAAATACGGGAAAAGAACCCCTGATCTTGTCGGATGTTCGTTCTTCCTGTGGCTGCACTGTTCCCAAGTGGCCTCGTGAACCGATCCTTCCCGGACAGATTGATACCATTAAGGTGCGGTATGATACTAAAAGGTTAGGCATTATTAACAAAACTATCACCGTGATGTCCAATGCCAACAATTCCCCGATCATTCTCCGGATCAAAGGAAAGATCATTGAAGCTCCTAAAGCGGTTCTTCCTGAACGGCAGGCAGGTGTTGGTCCTGTTGTCAGATAATTACTAACCCTATTCTGGTACAAAGTCTTTGTAGATTCCCCGATATTTGCATATCGGGGTTCTTTGTTGTTGAAAATCTGAAATTCTGTTAATATACAATCAATTCACCATGCCAAAAATATCAAATAAAGGGCAGATGATGCCCGCATCGCCAATCAGAAAATTAGTACCCTATTCTGATGAGGCAAAACGCCAGGGTCGGAAAGTGTATCATCTCAATATTGGACAGCCTGATATTGAGACGCCGGAAGTTGCGCTTCAAGCCATCCGCAATTTCGATGAAAAAGTGATTGCTTACAGTCATTCAGCCGGAATTCTGTCATATAGAAAGAAATTGGTTCATTATTATGAGAAAATTGGAATTCGTATCACCGCAGATGACATCATTATTGCTGCCGGTGCGTCCGAAGCAATTCTCTTTGCCATGCAAACCACTATGGATCCGGGTGACGAGATTATTATACCTGAGCCATTTTATGCCAACTACAACGGGTTTGCCGTAAATTCAGGTGTTATTGTAAAGCCCATCCCAAGCAGCATCGAGTCGGGTTTTGCCCTTCCTCCGATTTCAGAATTTGAAAAAGCCATTACGCCGCGGACGAAGGCTATCATGATTTGCAACCCCAACAATCCAACAGGGTATTTGTACAGCCGTGATGAATTGGAAGTTCTTCGTGAAATTGCTTTGAAATATGATCTCTATCTTTTTGCAGATGAAGTTTACAGAGAGTTTTGCTATGATGGTCATAAGCATTTCTCGGTCATGCAGCTTGAGGGTCTCGATAATCATGTGATCTTGATTGATTCAGTGTCGAAACGTTACAGTGCATGCGGTATTAGGATCGGTGCCATGATTTGTCGCAACAAGGAAGTGATGGCTACTGCCATGAAGTTTGCACAGGCTCGTCTGAGTCCACCTTCAATTGGACAGGTTGCATCAGAAGCAGCCCTTGATACACCTGATTCCTATTTTGCTGGTGTGCTGAAAGAATACCTTGCGCGCCGGGATGTGGTTGTAGAAGCCATTAATAAGATACCGGGAGCCTTTTGCCCTAATCCCAAAGGAGCATTTTATGTGGTTGCACGACTTCCGATTCAGGATTCGGATCATTTCTGTCAGTGGCTTTTACAGGATTTTCAATATAATAATCAGACCGTTATGCTGGCTCCGGCCACGGGCTTTTATGCTACTCCAGGCCGTGGGAAGAATGAGGTTAGGATATCGTATGTTCTGAAAGTTGAGGATCTTAAGGCTTCTATGGTATGCTTGGAACAAGCCCTTAAGGTTTATCCCGGCAGAACAATCTGATTGGGTTAAATAGTTTTAAATATTTGCGATAGAGGGCCAATGCCACAAGGTGTTGGCCCTTAATGTTTTTTGATAAGGTCAGCGTTTTGGATTCAAAAGATTACTAAATGAATGAGGCTGAATAAATAATTCTTACATTTGCATCCCTGTCTGATTTTGTCCTTCAGGCAGTAAAGTTTTTTGTAATGAAATTCCAAATGCTTTTCGGTAACGATAAAGTAATCTAAATCAAGTTATTATTCTAACCTTTACCCATCATGGAGAACAAGGATCAACTGAATCAAATCCCAGAGGATGATAGCATCCGTCAGGAAGAGAACACTTTAGAAGAACAAAACATAGTTTCCGTCACCTCTGCTGAACGCGATCATCAGCCATTGGCTGAGCCTGTTGTGGAAGTTTCTGAAGTTAAGGCTAATGTGGATATAGAAATACCGGAAGACGTGGTTGAGCAAATTTTACCTGCTTTTGAGACTATTTCCGAAGAGCCCGCTGTTGAAGCAGTAGTAGAGGTATCTGTCGTTGAAGTAGTGGCAGAAGAGCCCTCTATTGAAGCTGTGGCAGAGGAATCTGTTGTTGAAGTAGTGGCAGAAGAGTCTGCTGTTGAATTAGGAGCAGAGGAGCCTGCTGTTGTAATACCTGAATTGTCTGAAGTTTTAACTTTGCCCGCACAAGTTTTGCCTATAGAGGATGAAGAGGATGAAGATGAAGACGATGAACTGTCGCTTCATGATGTTGATCAGTATGAGCATATGAGTCGCGCTGAGTTGGTTGATATACTCCAGCAGTTAGTACAACAGGATGATTTTAATGAGGTGAGAGGGAAAATTGCCCAGATTAAAGTTGTCTTTATCAGGAAATCGAAGCAGCTTCACACTGATGCCTACGAAGCATTTATTGCCGCAGGTGGTGAGAAGGAAGCCTATGTGCCTGCTGACGATGTGGTTGAGCACCTATTCAAGAGCACATTTGGAATTTACCGCGAAAAAAAGCAACAATTTGCAGAAGCGCTTGAGCTTGTTAAACAGAAAAATCTGGAAGCCAAGAACCAGATTCTTGAGGAGTTGAGGAGTTTGATTAATTCAGATGATAACCTGAAGAAGACATACGATGAGTTCAAGTTTCTTCAGGATAAATGGAAACAGATTGGCGTAGTTCCCAAAGCTGATGTCAATAGTTTGTGGCAGAGCTATCATTTTCTCGTTGAAAAGTTTTTCGATAAAGTCAGAATTAACAAGGAACTGAAGGATCTTGACCTGAAGAAAAATCTTGAAGCAAAAGTAGAGTTGTGCGAAAGAGCTGAGGAGCTATTGTTGGAGACCTCCATCCTTGAGTCATTCAAGGCACTACAGAAACTTCATGATCAATGGAAGGAAATAGGACCGGTTCCGCAGGATAAGAAAGAGGAAGTATGGGATCGCTTTAAACTGGCCACCGACAAGATTAACAATCGTCGCAGAGAATACTATGATAATATTCATGCCGAATTACAGACAAATCTTGACTCAAAAAACGCACTTATAGAAAAGGCTGCTGAAGTGTTATCAGTGCCGGCTAAAACCGTCAAGGAGTGGCAGGAAAGAACTGATACCGTTAACGAAATGTTTAAAATCTGGAAGTCCATAGGCCCTGCTCCCCGTAAGATTAATGATGAAGTATGGCTTCGCTTTAAAGCTGTTTTGGATGATTTCTTTACAGCAAAAAGTGATTATTTCAGCAATATTAAAGAGCAGCAGATAACTAACTACAACCTGAAGCTTGAGTTGTGCCTGCAGGCTGAAGCTCTGCAATCGAGCACTGATTGGCGGAATACCTCGCGGGAATTGATCAATCTTCAAAAGGAATGGAAGAACATAGGGCCGGTGCCTCGCAAGCACTCTGATAAAATCTGGAAACGTTTCCGTACAGCCTGTGATGGATTCTTTCAGGCTAAATCTACTTATCTTTCTAATATTCATGGGCATGAAACTGAAAATATGGCTGCTAAGGTTGAGCTACTCCGACAGGCAGAGGTTTTTTCACCTGTTGCTGATAAGGCCGAGAATCTTCATGCGCTAAAAGATTTTCAGCGTAAATGGATGGAAATAGGTCATGTGCCCATTAAGGAGAAAGACAGGCTTCAGGCAGAATTCCGTAAGGCAATTGATAAGCTCATGGACAGGCTTAATATCACTAACCTTGATATGAATGCTGTCAACTTTAAGAATCGTTTTGAAGGGATGAAAGATGCCCCCGAAGGACAAAGAACAATTCAGAAAGAAATCAGCTTCCTTCAGGGTAAGATTCAAAAGATGTCGGAAGATATGTCCGTTTGGGAAAACAACATTGGCTTTTTGGCTAATTCCAAGAATGCTAACCTTCTGAAGGAAGAATTTGAAAAAAAGATTGAAAAGGCTCGTTTGGAGATTCGCCTTTTGGAAGCAAAAGTTAAGTTTCTACGCGATGAACTTAATAAATAGCATGGATATTATGTAAAATATTGCCGGTTGGTCATTCTTGATCAACCGGCATTTTTATGTTATAAAACAACAAGACCCGTACTTTTCAGTATCGGGTCTTGTCTAACTTCAACGGAATCTTCGACGAATTATTAACCAAAAATAAGATATCCAGAAGTTGATATCCGAGCCTCCCGGCTTGGTTATTATTTTGATGCAGGCAAATCATGAGAAATCGAAACGGCACTTGATTTCTTTGTCTCCAGGTATATTTTAATTTTTAAAACAGCTATGGCCAATATGCCATAAACGAGTGCAAGAATTAATAAAGCCTGTAATTCGGGTTTAACGTCCTGCCACGATACGCCAACAAAGACAACCTTACGGAAGGCGCTGAGGAAATGGGTCAGTGGAAGTATATTTGCCAAATACTGCATGAATCCCGGCATCTGCGAAAGCGGCCATGTATATCCGCTGATGATGAAACTGGGTGCTGAGATTATCATCAGAATATCAGTAGCGAGTATCTGCGTCCTACAAAAAACGCTTACCATGATGCCAAATGCTAATAATGAAAGCATAAAGAGCAAGGATACAAGGGCTACATTGCCAAAAGCCCCGATTACCTCAATTTTGAACATGGGGAATACAATGTAGAGGATTACAGCCCAGATAGCAATCATATAGAGCAGATAGGGTGTAGCCTTACCGAAAATCATTAAAGTTGATGACTTTGTTCTGGTGATTAGTTCAGCAAACGTACCCTTTTCGAATTCCTGTGTGAAAATCAAGGCAATAGCCATCAGGAATATCTGCTGAAGGATGGTTCCAACAATACCTGGCCAGAGAAACCGGAGATAATTGGTTTCCGGATTGTAGTGTCGGGCGATATTAACGTTGAAAGAGTTATACTGGCTGGCGGTAATGGAAGATGGAATCCCTTTTTTTTGTAAGGTAGCCATGCTTATACCAGCATCCAGATACCCCATTGTTTTGAGAATGCCTGTACTAATGTAATTAGATGAAAGAACATTAATGGTATTTAGGTCCACCTGTATCTCAGGATGGCGTTTCATGTTGATGTCGGCTGAAAAATTAGCAGGAATGGTTACTACCCCTTCGGTTTTTCCCGATTGCATTGCTTCACGCGCCTCAAAAACATCGTAAACTACTTTTTTAACCCGGATATATTGGTTGTCGTTTAAAGCATCGATGATCGAGTTGCTCATGGGAGTTTGATCCAGATTAACCACCCAGATTGGAAGGTGTGTAACCTTTGCATTGTAATATACAAAACCTATGAGAAAAGTAAAAGCAAAGGGCCCTGCCAGAATAATCAGCTTGAGCATGTTGTTCTTTTTGAACAACTGATACTCGCGCGCAACTAAACTGATGAACTTTTTAATCATTTTGGTTCCTCCATTACGATGGTCATATTGGAATATAGAGTACCCATTACTTTCTGATCTACCGGGATTAGCCGGAGTTCATAAACTCCCTCTCCTAATTCGTAATCGGCAAATGCGGAGGAGATATCGGCATAGCCTGGTAATTGCTTAATGGCCGTGAGTCGGGCTTCAAATGGTTGATTGGTAGCTGCAACAGTGACGGTGTAGGTATTCCCTCTTTTAAAGCGGGTAATGTTGTTTTCTGAAACGGTGAAGCGTAGGTGGGCATCATCGATGCTGTAACCGCTATAAATATTATACCCGGGCAATGCGAGCTCTCCCGCTTTTAAAGCTGCTGTCTCTATGGTCATGCGTTTTGGAGCCAGGATATACCGTTCACTATAGGCCGTTTGGGCTTCCTGCATTGCTCCTTCTGCTCTAATAAGATCTCCGTGAGCCATAGCTACCTTTTCGCTTCTTACTCCATGATCGATATCATTTTTCATTGCTTGAACGGCATCAAGCTGTGCGCGTGCTGCCATGTATTTCTCGGAGACTTCATCGAATTTCTGAAGAGGAACAAGTGAATCCAATACCATCTGCTCTACCCGTTTATAGCTCTTTTCGGCCAATTTGAATTGCTCATTGGCGGCGGAAAGCTTTGCTGCGATTTGTTCTCTTTCATAGCTGGTTGCTCCGTTGCCGGCCATCTGATACTGTGCTTTCGCTGCCATTACTGCACCTTCGGCCTGAAGAAGCTTTGCTTCTATCTCGGGCACATTGATGACGGCCAGGGTGTCGCCTGCATTAACAGTATCACCTTCTTTTGCAAAGACCTCCAAAATTCTGCCTGCCACTTTGGGAGCTACTGAGATTTCTTCTTTCTTCACTTTTCCCAGTAGCTTATCAACAAATTTCTTCTCGCTACAGGCCGACAGCATCAAAATGGATGCCAATAGCAGACAGATAGTTTTAACTGATGAGTTCATGTTATTTTAATCTTTTATTGATTCAATGTTTAATGATCCTGAAGCATCGAGAAAGGCTGCCATAGCCGTTCGTTGACGGTATATTGCCTGAATGAGTTCCAATTCAGCTGTTTGATAATCAGTCTCGGCTGAGAGCCTTTCAGTAATACTGCCCAGCCCTGTTTCATATTGCTTTTGGGCTATCTGAAGTCCTTTCGCTGCTGTAATCCTTTTTCGATTAGCAAGATTGATCAGTTGGTCGGCTAGCTCTATATCCTGACGGGTTTTTTCCATGTTTAGCTGTAATAGCTCTTCAGCTGCATCCAGATTGTTCCTCGCCATTGTTTCATCCAACCGGGCCTTTTGTTGATCCCGATATGTTTGAAGGCCATCAAATACACTCCATTTCAATCCTATACCAACAGCCCATTCAGGATCGAGAGCCGACAGGTCTTCGGTAATCAGTTCTTTCTTTCCAAACGCATAGACTGTAGGCAGGTAGCCGCTGATGGTTGATTTGCGTTTATAGGAGGTAGCCGATAAAACCTCATTTAGGGCTCTGATTTGCGGGTTTTCGGTGAAATCAGTGTTCAGTGTATCGGTAACCCATTTTTCGATTGTCGGTGCTAAGGATTGAAACAAGGAACCGGGTTTGCCCGTCAGCTGAGTAAGCTTACTGATGGTCATGTTTCGTGCCGTTTGTAATTCAATTCGTTTGGCTTCCAACTCTTGCCGGGCAATTTCAATCTTACTTTCATCATAAGGTGTAATTAGCCCCTGATTCAATGCTTTTTTTGCAAATTGTGCTTCCTTTTCAAGACGTCGTGCACTTTCATCCAGAACTTTATCCGACTGATCGATCACAGCCAGTCGGTCGTAAGTTTGAAGTGTTTCGTTGATTGCTACAGAAACCAATTGCTGTTTCATCTCACCAATAGCCCTTTGTTGATGTTCGAGTGCCTTTGTGCCATAGGTAACCTTAAGCCCTGTAAAGAGTACCATCTGGGCAGTGACATCTGTCTTGAGGATATCCTGCTTTTGCAGTACTATAGGATCCAGTATAATAGGGGGCAAAGTAGGTAAGCCAGGTATTACCAACGTGATGGGTGGGACCGACATTGATATGGCATCGTTGAGATGGGTATAGCTTGAGTTTACGCTTACATGAGGGAGAAAGGTCTGGTAAGCCTTTTGTTTATCCCGGGTCACCTTTTCTGACTCAATGTTATTGTTTTGGATGGCGTAACTGTGTGCCAGTGTCATTTCGATCACTTCCTTCCGGGATAAGGAGCCTGTTATCTGGGCTGTTCCCTGACTGCCAGTCAGAAGGATTCCCAGAAGGGCATAATAAAAGGAGTAGTTTGTTTTCATCTTACTTTAATGATCATTGCGTGTTGTGATTCCATGAAAGATGATGTCGAGAATGGCATCGAGGCGGATTCCAATTTCGAGATCCTGCAGTTTACCCAGAAATATTGGGTTTTCCATCCCTTGCATGGCTGTGACAATGGCAACTGATGCAATTCTGGGATCGTTAATCTGGTATACCCCTTTTCTGATGCCAACCTTAAGAATGACTTCCAGTGTGTGAATCTCCTCGTTGCTGTATCTTTCCCTCACATGGGTGATAAATTCCAAATGGGAAAGATAGTCACTGCGAAGGGCATTGTAAAAATTGGCGAGCTGCTGAACGAGTTTCAATCGCTCTGCAATGTATTGTCGAAGTTGCTCTTTTGGATCATCAGTATTCTTCCGAAGTACTTCTTTCAGTCTCGACTTCAGTTCTGACGCCTCACTATCTACCACTGCTTCAAAGATATCTTCCTTGCTTTTGAAATAGTAGTAGATCGAACTTTTGCCTTTTCTCATTGACAGGGCAATGTCATCCATGGTTGTCTTACGAAAACCAAATCTGCTGAATAGATCACGAGCCGATTGTACAATTGAGTCTCGTACGATGTCCTGGTTTGCCACTGTTAAATTTTTTTTAAGTCGCTTGTCAAATATTTCGATTTTTCGACTATTTGAGTAAAACAGTCCAAAAGTAGTGTAATTATTAACAGCAAACCGCATTTATGGGCACTTTTTATTAATTATTTATTGTTTGTACCTTTTGATTAATTTTGGAATTTGTAATTTGTTGAATGTCAATTTTTTTGTGTGATCGATCAATCAGGGTGTGCTCTCAAATAGGTGGTGTCTTTTTGTTTGATTCGATGGAATAGAATGTGAAGAACAAAGAACAGGGTTATCCAATCCATTATTGCAGATTTTGGGTAATACCGAGGCCTCCGGTCACACCGATCGAATTAATCACAAAAATCAGGAGAGAGTAGGGGATGAGCTCCTTGACAGGCGGCTCAATGGGTCTAGTTTACCTTTAGCACCTTTCGGACAGAAGACATTTCACCTGATTCAATTCTGAATATGTAAATACCTGTGGGAATCATTTCAGTGCTGACAGTCATTTGGTGATCTCCTCCTGTCATTGACATGGCTCCGGATTTCCATACCTGCCGCCCGCTAAGATCGCTTAGGGTGGCTGATACTTGCGCTGGTTTGTTGATCTGATAGCTTATTTCCAGCTTTTCAGTGAATGGATTAGGCCGTGTGGTAATGGTGAATAACTTTTTTGATGACACAGGTTCAATACCAATTGACATGATCGGTTTCCCTGCTTCAACCCATGCGGAATAGATTAGTTCTGCCAGGGCATGTGAGGCATTGACAAAGAGTTTAATTGTGAAGTTTTTTGATTTCATCCATAGTGCCTGCCTGTATTCCTGCGAAGAGGTGCTGCTATTGATTGTTTTGGCATAATTGTCAGCAGCAAGGATTGAATCCATGTAAGGATAATTTGCGTAAATATAATTAAAGATGTATCCGCTTACATCACTCGTGGCTTCAATTGAGTCTCCTTCATATATGATCTCGTTGATATTGGCATTGATCATGGTTGATTCAAATCGCGAGTGTATGCCTGAGTTACCTGTCATCTGCCCATTATAATTCTCCGTCAGGTGAAGTGGCATGAACCCATCAGCAACATAGTGACCCAGATCGGCAGCCAGAAGCATAGCTTGATTCCAGTCTTGCTCCATCATGGCTATTTTCAGTGAATTGTATGTTGAAATAGTAGCCCAGGGGAGTATGCCTGTATTGGTCACAATCCAGATGCCATGCTGGGTCACAATCGAATCCCATGCCTGAGCAATACGCCCGTTTGCTCTGAACTCCGGGTAAAAGTCAATGTCGATGTAATGCCTCACAGCTTCATCCGGGTCATCACTTTTCCTGTAATCTGCATCTGATGCATGATCAGCCAGATAAGATACCCACGACAGAAAGGGAACCATTTCGTTATTGTATGATAGAGAGGATTCTGTGCTGATTTTGGAATGTCCCCTGGAGCCCCAATTGACAAAAATGAACGCTATAAATAAAAGTGTAAAATATTTGAAAAGTTGAGATCTCATTATTCAATCCGGATTTAGAAAGTTTGCTAAGGTAGTTGAAATCATTGAATGTCTATCTGATGTCTGGATATGAAATGAAGAAAAAGGATTGATATTCACTGATGATCAAATAGTACGATTTAAAAATTGCCCCAATTACATAGTATGGAGGCAATGCGGCTACTTGTTTGTTTAAAACTCTGGTGTGGCACTTGTTGCTTTTCTTCCTAATAACAAATATTCTTCGAAAAGAAGTAGAAGGAAGTTTGTGTAACAATAAAGTTACTGTATTTCACTTTTTTGTCTTCAGAAATGACGTGTTTTTGGTTTTTATTTTTTAGGTATTCCGGGTTTCCTTTTTGCCCGTCATTAAAGATGGATGTTTTAATTCAACGCTGAAAACATACTTTAGATCAGGAATATCAGGATCGGGTTATCCCCCGACGGATTAATTCTTTCAGGTTATTCGTGACCTTACCCTTATCTTTGCCACGAATTTTCAAAATAGGTTACATGTTTGATATATCATCCGTTAATTTGATCGAAGCTATGCTGGCACCAGGAATCATGATTTCTGCGTGTGGTTTGTTGTTGCTGGGTATCAACAACAAATACAGCCTCGTTGTAAACCGTATTCGTGTACTTGAAGAGGAGAAGTTGCGGCTCATCTCTCAGAGCCATAGGCAGGGACTTGAGGACGAACAGAAGCGAAGGCTCAACAGTATTCAAATGCAGGTGATAAGGTTTGCCCATCGTATAAAGCTTGTCAGGAACACTGTTTTCTTTTACACTATGGGGGTTGCCTGTTTTATTATTTCCTCCCTCTCGATCGGTGGTGATTTCTTCTTAAAGTCATTCGATCTTCAACCGGTCTCTGTTGCCTTGTTTTTGCTTGGCATGATATCGGTGTTAATCGGTGTTTTGTTCGCAGCCAACGAAGTGTGGAAAGGATATGAAATTGTGAAAATTGAAATTGTAGAGAGTGAATTATGAGACCTGACTATCGCCTTGAACATGCCCTGATACTTACAATGAATTCTGAGCGGGAGATTATTTCTGACGGATTTATCGAAATCACAGGGGCCGCTATTAGTGCCATTGGGCCTATGAGTGAACTGAAACATCATCCCGAACCGGTTTCGGTGCTCAATCTTCATGACAGGCTCGTGATGCCCGGTCTCATCAATTGTCATACACATGCCGCCATGACGCTTCTCCGCGGGATGGCCGACGATCTTCCTCTCGACGAATGGCTTCGTGATTATATCTGGCCCGCTGAAGCAAAGTTTGTAACTGCCGGGAATGTTTTTCTGGGTACTCAACTCGCCATTGCTGAAATGTTCAGATCTGGTACCACAATGTTTGCCGATATGTACTTTTTTGAGGAAGAGGTCGCGCGGGCTTGTATTGATGCCGGCATGCGTGTACTGGCAGGTGAAGCTGTCGTCGATTTTCCTTCTCCAAGTCATGCTACCCCTGAAGATGCCATTACCGGCATTGTGCGGCTGGCTGAGAAGTATAACGGCAACTCATTGGTCAACATTGCTTTTGCCCCTCATTCGATATATGCCTGCCGAAAAGAAATTCTGGAACGGATTGCAGATGAAAGCAGCAAACATGCGATTCCGGTTCACATTCACCTTGCCGAAACGAGAGGTGAGGTTGAAAAATGTTTTGCTGATAGCGGGCTTCGAACGGTTCCCTTTCTGCAAACTACAGGCTTACTGAATGAACATCTTATCGCTGCCCATATGGTACATGTCGATGAAGAAGAAGCCGGGATTGCAGCAAGCCATGATGTGAAAATAGCGCATAATCCTTCGAGTAACATGAAATTATCATCTGGTTGGGCTCCAATGGAGCTATATAGCAGGATTGGCATTACTACAGGACTGGGAACAGATGGTACCGCGGCCAATAATAATCTGAATCTTTTTAACGAAATGAGGATGACAGCACTCGCCAATAAACTGGTAACCGGAGACCCTGCAGCCATGCCTGCACAGCGGGCGGTTGAGATGGCCACTATTGGCGGGGCAAAAGTATTGGGGATGGATGACCGAATTGGAAGTCTTGAACAGGGTAAAGCCGCTGATCTGCTTATCGCCCGACTCGATCAACCTCACCTTACACCGCTCTACAACATCTGGTCGCATATTGTTTATGCCATGCATTCATCTGATGTTGAAAGTCTTTTTATCAACGGGCGTTTGGTGATGCATAACCACGAAATTCTTACTATGGACGTTGCCTCGGTGATGCTGGAGGCTACAAAATTACACAAGCATATCGAGGCATTGATCGCCACATCACTGCCTCACCAAATCGTTTAAACCACTATATCTTTGAATAAAAAGGAAACCAACCATGTCAGCATCATTACCCTCGGATGCTCAAAGAATACTGTTGATTCGGAAGCTTTATTGCGACAGCTCGATGCGGCAGGACTAAATACCTCTCACGATGAGGGGGAAACGAGTGCCCGCACGGTTGTGATAAATACTTGTGGCTTTATTGGCGACGCTAAACAGCAATCGATAGAGACTATACTGCAGTTTGCAAAGGCTAAGTCGGATGGCAAAATCGATAAACTGATCGTCATGGGATGTCTGTCCCAGCGTTACCGCGATGAATTGATGGCTGAAATACCAGAAGCGGATGCATGGTTCGGTGTAGACGAACCAGAGGCTATCACCAGATTCCTGGGTGTTGACTATAAAAAGGAGCTTGTAGGTGAAAGGGTACTTAGTACGCCTAAACATTTTGCATACCTGAAGATAGCAGAGGGATGTGACAGAAGCTGTTCGTTCTGTGCCATTCCGCTGATTCGGGGGAAACATGTATCAAGGAGCATCGAATCGTTGATGGAGGAAGCCCGTAAACTGGCCTCAAAAGGTGTACAGGAGCTCATACTTATCTCACAGGATCTTACCTTCTATGGCATTGATATTTACAAGAAGCAAATGATTACCGAACTTGTAAGGCAACTTTCTGACAGTGGTCTCTTCAACTGGATCAGGCTGCATTATCTGTTCCCTACCTCGTTTCCTAAGGATTTGCTCCCTCTGATGCGTGAGCGTGAAAACATCTGCAATTATATTGACATCCCATTACAGCACGTCAATTCACGAATTCTTAAATCAATGCAGCGGGGATTGACTTCTCCCGAAACCCAACAGCTTATTGATAGGTTCAGGGAAGAGTTGCCCGACGCAGTCATTCGCACAAGCTTTATTGTTGGCTATCCGGGTGAGACAGAAGATGAATTTGAGGAGTTAATCGCGTTTATAAAACATAACCGTTTCGACAGGGTGGGAGTTTTTACCTACAGTCACGAGGAAGGGACGAATGCATACACTCTGGTTGATGACATTCCCGAGGAGATCAAACAGGAACGTGCCGGCCGGTTAATGGAAGTTCAGGAACAGCTTTCGCTCGAAATTAATGAACAACTCACCGGTTGCCAGTTTAAAGTTCTTGTCGATCATGCCGAAGGAGATTTCTGGATTGCACGAACCCAGTATGATTCTCCTGAAGTCGACAACGAAGTGTTGATTGATCGGAAATATAAGTTTATCAAGCCTGGTCAGTTTTATCAGGTAAGAATTGACCGTGTTGAACAGTTCGACCTGTTTGGAACACCTGTTGTTTGAGTTAATGGTATTTGGGAGATGTTTCCCGATGTAAATATTACTGTTTGAAGAACTGTCTGATAGCTGGCTACTTTTTTTTACTTAGTTTTTGAATAGTTGAATTTTGCTTTGAATTGACCGGATTAACCTCCGGGAAGGAAAGAAGGAATTAATTCAAAGTACCATCTTTGAAATCCCTATTTCACGGATTGGTGGCCTTTTTAGTGAAAAATTTTAACTTAGCTTTTTTAAACGCGGTTGGTTATATTATTGTAAAATATTGATCTAAAGGGATCAATTCAACTTATTAACGTTATGAAAAATGTAAGGATTTTGATTGCCGGTATCTTAATGCTACTCTCTGGCATTACCACGAGTTTTAGCCAAACATCAGATACCCTGATCAATATAACAGATGTACAGGGATTGAAGCAGGGTTTCTGGGAAGAAGTTGAAAACCGGATTTTTTCGCGCGGTTTTTACATTGATTCAAAGCGCGACGGAACATGGACAACCTATCATCCCCAGGGGGTGATTAGTGAGATTACCAATTATCGCTTAGGAGTAAAGGATGGACAGCATGTTGTGGTTGACAGACGAGGATTCCTGCAGGCTGACGAAACATTCAGAAACGGAGTATTACATGGGCTCTCAACCAACTATATGAATGGAAGCAGGAAGCTATCGGAGGTTTCATACCGTAATGGTGTTGAGGATGGCGTAAAGCAGATGTACTACGACAATGGTAAACTTCAGGAACAATCGTTCTTTAAAAATGGCAAGCGTGATGGCCGGAGCACCTGGTACGATCAGAACGGTAAGCCGGTAGCAGAGTTTAACTATACAGCCGGCAATTTTGATGGCGAGCATAAAACATTTTACCCCAATGGACAGATCGCAAAGTTTCAGCATTATGTTATGGGTGTGCTTCAGGGAAAATACGAAGAGTTTTATGAATCAGGTAAACCCAAAGTGTCGGGTCAGATGATCGATGGCCTGAAGGATGGCATCTGGTTTGAATACGATGAAAATGGTGTGGCGAAAAAACTGAAATTTTCAAAAGGAGAGCAAAAATAGTACCCCCCTGAAGGCTAAGTGCCACGCCATGATTTGATAGATAATAATGGTTTTTGCTCATGGAACGTGCACTTCAATTGGTATGTTATTGGTGAATTTTGAGAACCCCTTTCCCCCGGTTCAGGATGTTTATCGCATGACATTGTCTTTTTCATGGTGTTTCCCTGTCTTTTCCGTATTTTTGTTCAAAGAAATTAATCGGAAACCGGATGAAAACTATCATTCTCACCATAGCTGTTGTCCTTGTTTGTTATTTAAGAGGATTCTCGCAACAGTTATCAGATTCCCTGTACAACCAATTTAAAGAATCTGAATCGCTTGAAATTCTTGATGAGCACCTTATAGTTGAACTTGTAGGAGCTAAAATTGCGCTGATGCGGTTTTCGATACTCCGTGATGTTCAATTCGTGATTCGTTCAGAAAAGGGGATCGAAGAGATTAATCAATTACTGATACCTGAGCCATTTGATCATCATTATATTCAACATGCACCGACACTTCATTTACAGAAAAGAATGTTTGATGATGTAAGGATTGATTCTCTGGCAGTTTGGGTTTCGCGAAATGGACAGTTTTTACGGCATCCTGCACGCGGTATCCTTTTTCAGGATGAGGTGATCAATGATAAATCTCGTCTTGGCATTATCCAAGGCCGCCGCCTTTCAGTTGGCGACCTAGTTCCGGGTGATACCATCCGGCTATACTACTCGGTGAATTTCCCGTTCGATGAAAACTGGAAGCATTTGTTTTCAATTCGTTTATTCCATCATTCCCAATGGCCTCAGCATCATTATCAGCTTAACTGGAGGTATAATCAGCGACTGGATGTTGATACTGCCTTCCACCTGATCAGGCCAGTGGTAACTGTCAACAGAGGAATTGTGGATATGCAATGGACTCTGAGAAATCTTCCGGGGGTATTGGATGAGCCCAATTCGCATCCTTATATTGATCTTCCCTGGTTCGTTTTTACTCCTAAACCTAAAGAACTGCTGGTTGAACAATATTCAACATTCAATGAGAATTATATACCGGCCTGGATGATACTTAGCGGCCAACGGGAGCAGGCTGTGATTTCTTCACAGGTAGCGGTATCCCAGGGTGTACGTACAGCCGATTTTTCGGCTTTTAACAGATTGGCCGATTCTATAACTGCAAAATGTCCCGATGACTCTACTGGTCGCAAAGCCCTTACCCGTTTTCAGAAATTTATGGTTAATGAGGTACGATATGATAACGATCTGCCATTCTATCGTAATGAGGTTAATTACCTTCGCGATACACCAGGTCGCGATTTACAGGGACGATTGCTAAGAGACAGAAACAGAGTTGCTGCTTATGGAAATATGATCTTACGTTTGGGATTGCATTTCCTGACGGCTTACCCGATGGATAAACGTTGTGGCGAAATATCGCCGGCTTTTTTTTCAACAATCGCCGATAATGACTTTTTCCTTCTGACAGTTTTGCGTGATACCTCTATCGCCTGGATTTATCCTAAGTCGGATATGGCTAACTTCTTTTGTGATGAAATGCCTTTCTACTATGAGGATACCCCTGTTATGCTTCAGAACTATTTACAAAAGAGAGGCTATAAACGTGATATGGACATTCGGCCAATCTTTTATATTACACCTGATAGTAAACCATCCGAGAATTATCGGAAAGTAAATGCGATGGTTGGTGTTAGTTTTGAAACACGGAAAGCTTCATTCCAATGCCGGGTTTCCCTTTCAGGTCAGTTCTCAACCATGACGCGTAATATTTATCGCGGGATGGAAGTCGATTCTACGATTAACCCGAAGTACGGTATAAAGGTTAGCAATATTGGAAAGAATGTAAAGATGTTGAAAACATCACTGGGACCTGTCGCCGATGATTTCCCTTTTCTGACATCGGTGACTTCTGCCTATGAATGCCCATTGCCTGATCTTTCAGGCGATACCCTTTCAATCAATTTGTCTCAATGGATCAATCCTATTACAGTTGACGGACTTGACCCCAGTCGAAGGGCTACGGCATTTTATTCCGATTTCTGTGGCTATGATTCCTGGTCATATATGATTCAATTTGATGTACCGGTTGTAATTGCCGCGCCTTTTGATCCAGTTGATATTGATACTGACTATGGTGAGTACGCTTTCAATGTAAAGCAGATAAACCCTTCACAGATACTTGTGACGAGCTATTTCCTTACAAAGGCAGCTGTTATACCGGCTGAGAAAATTGACCATGCCGCCCGATTATTTGCTGCTATGAACACTCACCCCTATTACTGGCTGAAGGTTGTGAAAGGGAAATAACAGGCTGTCGTCAAAATCCTGCTAAATGAAAAGCAATCATCACCTATTCGTTGAAAGTACTTTATCAAGGAGAAGCCATTCGCGAAGTTATTGAATACTATGGCCAGGGATTACTGGTGTTAATAGTAGGTTTTTGAATTCCGGTTTTATTCTTCTACTTCAGGACAATCGTCAGTATTGCCTTTCCATCCATCACCTTTTCATCTACTAACTTCGCCAGTCCGTTAATGAGCATCAGGCTCAGGCCATCAGAGTCTTCTGATTGATTGAGGATGGTCTTCAGTGCGGCATCAGCAGAGGCAATCAACGAAATCTCACTGTTTTGCTCAGAATAAGCTATCGTTAGTTCAAGCCCGCCGGTTGTGCTGAGAATTCTGTTCCGTTCTTCTGTATCGCCTTCTTTCAGACACAGTTGCAGGGTCTCCTCAAGTAGCAGGTTCAGGGCATTGATTTGCTGAATCTGAAAGAAGTGTTTGTTGCAGAAAGCTTCGATGGCTGACCGCATATCGTAGAAGTCGAACTCACTATTGTCGACGTGATAATAAAAATTGCGGATGCGGTGAATGAAGGTTTGGGTCTTCTCTTTCCCGGGGTGATCGAAAATCTCATCGGGTTTCCCTTCCTCATAAATAATCCCTTCGTCCATGTAAAAGACGCGGGTAGAAACATCGCGGGCAAATTTCATTTCATGGGTTACAATGGCCATGGTCATGCCATCGGTTGCCAGTCGGCGGATAACCCCTAATACTTCGCTTACCATTGTGGGGTCGAGTGCCGAGGTAGGTTCATCGAACAGGATGATCTCCGGGTCCATTGAAAGACATCTGGCTATGGCAACACGTTGTTGCTGTCCACCCGATAATTCATCGGGGAAAGCGCTTTCTTTGGCAGCCAGTCCTACTAGTTTCAATAGCTCGCGCCCTCGTTTCTCGGCCTCTTCTTTGGTTTTCTTTAACAACTTTATCGGCCCGATGGTAACGTTATCCAATACTGAGAGGTGTTCAAAGAGGTTGAAGTTTTGAAAAACCATGCCCATCTTCTGTCGCAGTACACTCGGATCGTTTTTGGGATCCATGATGTCAAGACCGTCAATCCATATCTTTCCACCTGAAGGTCGCTCCAGTAGATTCAGGCATCTCAGAAAGGTGCTTTTTCCCGTGCCGGAGGGGCCGATGATTGAGATGACCTCTCCTTTATGGATTTCGGTGTTGATGTCTTTCAGAACCGTTAAGGCGCCAAAACTCTTCGACAGATGTTCAACCTTTATCATGAGTAATAATTGATTATTATCCGGTAATTTTCGTCTAATTTGTAAACCCTTCTCTCAAGCTATCTTCCTCGCCTGCCGGGGGTAAACCTGATCTGGATCCGCTCTAATCCATAAGTTAGTACCCATGCCAGTGCGAAGTACATGATGGCTATCATCACCAGCGGAAAGAAGGCGTCGAAGGTCCTGCTGCGTATAATGTCGCTTGCTTTGGTGAGATCTTGTACGGCAATATAACCTACGATGGCAGTCATCTTCACCAATGCGATGAATTCTCCTTTATACACGGGTAGTACCCGCTGAATTGCCTGAGGCAGGATGATGTAGGTGAATGTTTTTATTTTGCTGAATCCCATGGCGATTCCTGCTTCTGTCTGCCCCTTGTTCACTCCTTCAATGGAGGTTCTGAACATTTCAGAGACATATGCAGCAAAGTTCATGGCAAAGGTGATGATGGCCACGGTTATACCGCTGATGTCCAGCGGTGCAAAGACCACGTAAAACATCAGCATCAGCAGGACAACCTGTGGGATTCCG
>Ga0209417_1001537_pt1 | contig 41709 bp, 54 predicted proteins | sample RifGroF2_FD_184002 | JGI IMG/M metagenome (GOLD analysis project Ga0209417, IMG submission 184002) | Groundwater microbial communities from Rifle, Colorado, USA - Groundwater F2 (SPAdes) (version 2) | ecosystem: Environmental > Aquatic > Deep subsurface > Groundwater | place: Rifle, Colorado... | reverse complement strand
CAGGTTTCCCACGCCCGTTTCCGCCATGCCCGCCACGCGCAAACCCATCCAGGCCGAAAGCCCATAAGCCACCGCCCGCTTGTCCTGGGCCGCCCGCCGCTCCGGATCTCCGAACGCCACAAACGGCGCATCGGTCTCCAGGTTGGGAAAATCCGCCGACGGCACCCCCAGGTAAACCGTGAGGGCCTTGTCGAATTCATCCGTGGCCCAGGCCTGCAAGGCAGCGTCCTGGGCCACGGCGGCGGCAATGGTGCGAGCGAGGGAGTAGGGGGTCATGGCCGCGCTAACTCCTGATTAGGTGGCCAACGTGTCGGTAAAGAGAAAACCGGCATCCGCGCTGGTGATTTTGGCATCGAAGGTCTCGGAGGCCTCGACCATCCAGGCCTTCTTCGAATCTTCCCACCATTTGCGCACTTCGCGGTACACGTCCGAAGACATCACTTCGCTTTCCTGACCGGCATCTCCCATCCACTCGAAGATGTATCCGGCATTGGGCTCATTGATAGCCGGTAGCGCCGTGCGGTAACCCAGCCAGGCGCTGCCTTTGGTGGCGTTGGTCTCCCACATGCGCACGGCGTTGAACTCTGTCCCGGCCACGGTCTCTTCCGAGTTTGAATAGATGGCCCCGCCCACCAGCACCTCATCCAGACCGAAAAGCTGGGCAATCAGGTTGGGCGTTACCACGGCCGGACTTCCCGCCGTGGACGAGTATTTGATGCGGTCCAGGACATCTTCGTTCTGCAGGATGTTGTCCCAGGTGTTGGCGTCCACCACCAGCACATTGGGGTCGATGCCGATCAGTTCGCGCACCGTCTTTTTAGCCAGGAACATGTCGGGAATGAAGGTGTTGGTGGTGGCCGTGGCCAGCCAGTTGCCTTCGGCATCGTTGGTGCTGGTCCAGTTGGCGGCCGTGACGATCTTTTGGGAAACGACATACTCTTTGCGCAGCATGACCTGGCGCATCACGTAGTTGACCGCCGTTTCCCAGGGCCGCAAAGCCGCATCAGCGTTGTTGATCAGTTGCACCGGTACGGGATGGGCCAGGGCGTATTCCAGGCATGAATAAGAATCGCTGGTCAACTTGTAGCCGCTTTGGGCCGCTTCGGCGCCGGCACCGCGCACCTGGGCGTCCAGCCGGAACCAGTCGCCTTTCAGAAACTTGAAAAAGTAATCACTGCGCTTTGCCACCGGGACATGCGGGAACACGCGGTCGGCGATAAACATCGGGTTCAAGTAGCCGATGGCCAGGGCCGTCAACGCCGCATCCTTGTGGGCACTTTTGGGAGTCGGATTCATCGCTTTTTCTCTCCTTTGTGAAGTTATTCGCGGACTATCTCATTGGCCCGCTCATCGAAACCCGCGCTTCAACGGCCCGCTATTACGCCGGCACGCTTGTCTCGTTGACGATCAAAAGAACGGCACCGATGTCGTCTTCCGAACCGGTGGCCTGGATGCACACACCCCTGGAGATATCCCCTTCGGTGTCCGAAGCATCGCCCTTGCCGTTGTCCGAGGCGCTGACATACTCCGCCTTGACCTGCACGCCCACGGCAACCGCGGCATTCATGACCAGCTTGCTGACGCCGGCCACGCGCACCACGGCATCTTCGCCGAGGGCCGGAGCGTTTTGAAGAATTCCAACGGGGAACTCCGCGCCGCTGTCCAGCAGATCCACGGTGCCGTCATCGGCCTGATGCACAAAACGGTATTGGTAGCTGGACAGATCCTCGGCCGCCAAAAAAGTGATATCGATCCCTGAATATTGAACGCTCATGCGTGAGCCTCCTTTTTTACCTGCTAATTTTTGTTGCCTTCATCCGTGCGGCACGCCCGCAACGAAACACCTTACCGGCTGGTCAAGGCCTGGTATTCGGCCGCCAGCTTCTTGTCACCGGCAAGCACCCGGTGGATGGCCTCGGAAATACCGATCTTCTTCTCCTTGGCCATGGCCGACGCCATCCGCGCCACCTTCCGGTCGGCCGTCTCTTCGCCGCTCGGCATCGCCGGCTGCTCGGACCCCTGGGGCGGCGTGGCCTGGTTGGCCAGCTCCCGCAGGCCATCGGCCCGCTTTTGCTTCTCGGCCGCGTAAAAGGCCTTGAAGGCCTCGGCCGTGCCGGTGCCCTCTTTGACCGCCGTCAGGGTGGCCGCCGGGTCGGCGCCGGCCTCCAGCAGCTCGACCACCCGGCCGCGCTCCGTTGTCTGCCCGAGTTGGAAGGCCTCGCTTGTGATCGCCTCGAACAGCTCGGGGTGCTCCTTCTTCAACTGCTCTTTGTCCATGGATTGACTCCTTTCGATGGTTTCGACCCCGTGGTCGAGGTCCTCTGAAAGCGCGATCGCCGCCGTGTCCGGGTCAGCGCCCAGGGCCACAAACGACGTCTCGCGCACATGTGATTTCTGGTAGATGACGGCCGGGCCGCGCACTTCATAGCCGTTGACCGTCTCCGTCTCTTTTTCGCTCTCCAGGATCTTGTACTGATCCGGCCAGATGCCCACCGAGGCCTGCCAGGGAAAGCCCTCGTCGGCCAATTGCAGCACTTCCAGGGCGTCCTTGGTCACCCGCGAAAACTCGCCCTCGATGTACAGATTATCGCCGTCCTTGTAGGCCTGGCCGAAACCCACCACGCGCTCGGCCTCATGCTGGCGCAAAATCGGCATCTTGGGCTCGGTGCGGATGCCGGCCATGTCGATGGCCAGGGCGTAATAGCCGCGCTGGACCGGCTTTCCGGTTTTGGCCGTGATCAAAAAGCCCCGCGGGCTCTCTTCGCTGCCGTCCGCCAGCTTCACCGCTGGCATCGCCGTCAGCTCCACAGGCACCGTCACCGTCAAGGCCGCGTTGTGCTGGCTGTCCCAAACCGCGTTACAGGCCGCAAAAGCGCCGCGCTTATCCTTGCCGTCCTTCACGCCCGCATCGGTGCAGCGCTTCAGGTAATCTTGCTTGGCCTCATTTTTCTTCGGGCTGCTCATCGCTCTTCACCTCATTTTCGGGACGCGAACGGTCGATGCGGGCGCCTTTTTCAGTGATATAGGCCTGCTCCCGGGCGAGCTGGTCCACGTTCTCTTCCCAGTCGCGCCCCTGGGCCGCGCACTCTTCCGCCTGATTGCTCAAACCATAGTCGATGGCCTTGCGGGCCGCCTCGACTTCCTTTACCGGGTCCACCCAGCCCCACGACCCGCCGATCCACAGCGCCCGGCAATACTCGTGGCGCAGCGCGTAAAAGTCCGGCGCATCGAACATCCCGCGCAGGAACGCCTCTTCGAGCACCAGTTCATAAATGGGCTGCATCAGCTTGGCGGCAAACCACTTGCGCCACCGCATGAACATGCGCCGGCCTTCGAGCAGGGCCGCCCGCGCCGACGAGTAATTGGTTTTGGAAAAATCCTTGACCAGCAGTTCGTAAGGCAGGCCCAGGGCCATGCCGATCATGCGCAAAAGGCTATCCACGTAGCCGGTGTAGTTGTCGCCCGGCTGGTTGGGCTGCACCACATGCACCCCGTCGCCCTGGCGCAGCCGCGTGATCATGCCCGGCGCAAGCTCGGTGGCCGTGCCCGCGGCGTCCGTGCGCTCGGTGCCGAACGCCCCAAACTGATTTTGCTGGGTGATAAAAACCGCCAGACAGGCCGCCACCCGCGCCGTCACCAAGGTGGCCTCCTGATACTTGGCCAGGTCTCGCAAACGAGTCAGAATCGGCGCAAAAACAGGAATGCCGCGCTGCTGGCCCGGCCGCCGGGTAGCAAAGACATGCAGCACCTTGGGCCGCCCGTTTTTATCGAAAGCATCGATGGCGTTGACCGTCGTCATGCTGCCAGTTTGCCGGATATGATACTTCAGCGGCTGGCCGCGCTTGCCAAACAGGATTCCGTTCTGGATCTCCTTGTTGGCCGTGCCGCTCATCGGACTGCAGAGCCGTTCGGATTCGATCAACTCAATGCAGCGCCCGAACGGACGCCAGGACTCATCAGCCCAGGTGGGAATGGCGATCACTTCGCCATCTTCGATGATCTTTGAAAGGGCCACGAATTGCAGTTCATCCATGGACAGCCGGTTATCCGCGCCGGCCATCTTGCAGAACACCTCCCAGGCGCTTTCCGCCTGGCGTGCCAACTGCTTTGCCCGCGCCTCGCTGATCCCCAGCACTTCGGCCCGAATGCGGCTTTGCGGCCCGAGGCCCGACCCCACGATGTTGTTGGCGTAAGTATCCAGGGCGCCCACCGCCACCGGATCGTTTCTCACCGCATCCCTGGCCCGCTCGCGCAATGCCGAAAGCTCGAACGCATCCGGCGTCTGCGAACCGACCGCCCCCGGCAAAATCCAATCCGAGCGCAAGGTCGTCACATCCGCCCCGCGGAACTGCCCCAGCATCTCCATCGATGCCCGCGCCGCCACACGCCGCGCACCGGCCGCCGGGCTCAACCACCCGATCAGCCGATCCAGCCGGTTACCCGCGGCCAGGTGCTTGTCAGCGCTCATCGACAAACGCCACCCTTCTAAAGATGCCATTGCCCGCGCTGCCAGCCACATCGGCCTGGACGATCGCCCGCAAGGCAATCAGCTTGTCCAGATCCACCCGCTGGAATTCGCGCCTCTGACCATTAACCTCGGTGGCCACGACGCGCTTGCCGGCCGCGATCTCCACAATGGCGGCATCGATGTTGGTCAGGTCGGAAGCAGTAAACGCCATAAAAAACCCCATCCATGGTGGTCCATCTTTTCATGGCCACCATAGCATGGGGTTTTGGGCTTCCCCGGCGATCAGGGGTTGATCGGGGGTCTATCGGGGGTCGAAAAGGGGTTCAAAGGGGGTTGACATGGTGTTTTGCTTTCAAGGTCCTTCCCCGCCAGCCATGTCCCTGATCCGCCGGGCATCAAGCTGGATGGGGTCTCCCGATGTCGTCACCTTGCGAAAAAAGTCGCTGATATTGGCCTTGTGCCCGAACCACTTGGAATTGATCTTGCGCACGGGCATCCCGATCCCCAAAAACATGTAAAACTGCTCGTCAGTTATGCCGAACTCATCACAAATAGACTTGACGCCGATCATCAGTTCCGTGCTTTTCTTCGCCGCCGCCATGCACTCCCTCACGCTGGTTGAGTATTAGATGTCAAGGCCTTTCCGGTAAAACCTGTCCGCACTTCAGGCACACACTCACATCGATGGATATGTACTGGTCGCGGCCGGACGAATTGACCAGCGCACTCGCCCGGCGCACCTGCTGGGCGCTATTGAATTCCGTGCATCCGCACCCCTTGCACGCCACCAGGGGCAGCTCATGCACCGGACAACTCAAGCGCACCGGTTGCCGCCCATCGTTCGACTTCTCCTTCGGAAAACGCGTAACATTGGCCATCGCTCTTTTTCTCCTTTCCTATTTTAGCCATCCACCGCCACCGGCGCCGACCCAGCCGCCGGAGGCCTGATCGGCATGTTCAACCTGGCGCTCCTTTTTCGGGGCATCCGGCCGCGCCCAAAACCGTGCTCCCAAAACATCCACCGCCAGCAAACACAGCACCGCACAATCCCATCCATGATTCGCCTTTTCCTGCGGGTTGACCCAAAGCCCGGTCTTCGGGTCGATCCCTTCCGCGCAAAGCTGGCGGGCATACTCCACATCCAACTCGCTATTGTACCGCCAGCACCCCGGATCGCCCGGCGTCACGCTCATGGCCGTGCTCACCGAGTTTTTAAAGTAATTCGTATCGAAATTGACGATCTGAAGCCCGCCCGGGATCGGCGTTTTCGACCCTGGGTAGTACTCGATATTGCCGAACATAAACGGCTGTGCCCGGCGCTCAAAGCCCTTGGTCGGCAGCACCCGGCCGCGATGCTTGCGGCAAAAGTCGTAAACCTCCTTGGTCTTGTGCCCCATGGCATCCTGGCAGACCAGGGCCACATGGTAGGCGTTGCCCTCGGTGTCCAGATACTGATCATTGAGCAAAATCCGCTCAAGATTATCGAACCCCTGCACGAACCCATGCCGCACACACCACGAATCCGGATAGAGCCCATACCCGAAGGCCCGCACATCGAACCAGAACCCGTTGTCCTGGGTGTCCACCCCGGCCACCAGCACCGCCACCTTGCCGCCCCCGGGAACGATGCCCGCCGGCCGGTCGTCGGCCAGCTTTAAAACCACATCCTCCTTGCGGGCCGCCTCGATGTGCTTCCAGGGCAGGGCGGCATACCCGTTTAGAAAATCCTTCAGCTTGTTTTTGTCGCCCAGGGTTTTCAGAAACGCCGCCGCGCACTCCCACAACGGCACAAACGGAGAGAGCCAGGCCGGCAAGTGAAAGCCGATGCGCAGCGGCTGATGGGAGCGCAGCGCCGCAGACAACTCCACGCTCGGCGCCGTCGATCCCTTGGCCGGCCGCGTTCGCCACTGGCCATCGCGCACCGCCCGGTCCCTGACCGCATCGTCCCACTTGGCTTCGCAATGGGCGCACTGGTACCAGGCGTCATGCGAGCCTTCGATAATCAGCGGATCGCGCACGCCGGCCGTCCACTTTATCCCGTGTCGCGTATCCCCATCGCCGAACGCCAGCACCTGATAACGGCCGCACTCCGGGCACTTGGCATGGAAGTCGAACACCACCTGGGCCTCTTTGGTCAGCGCCGTCCAGATCGGCCCGGTCTCGATGGTCGGCGAGCTGGTGCGCCACAGCTTGCGAACGCCTACAAACGTGCGCATGCGCTTTTTGAGCAGATCCACGGGCGAGGCCTCTTTTTTGCTGGCCGTGGTCGGGTACTTGTCTTCTTCGTCGGCGTACCCGTACATCGCCGGCCGGTTGGCCAGCCTCGAGGGCGAATTGCTCCAGGCCAGGTACATGATCATGTGCTTGAGCTTGATTTTAATCGCGCCCATGTCATCCGTGTAGCCCGTCAAGTGCTCGCGCAGCGCCGGCGAATCGGAAAACATCAGCGCCAGACGGTCTTTGGCGTTGTCCTTGGCGGTCTGCTCATCCGGAAAAACGATCATCGCATTGCCCGGCCGCATGTCCGCCGCGTACCCCAGGCACGTATAAACCGCCTCGGTCTTGCCCGTTTGCGGCGCCGCACACACGATCACCTCTTCCACCGATGGAAAGAACGAGGCATCCATGATGCCCGCCAGATAGGCCACGTTCGAATTGCGCCAGGGCCCCCCATGCCGCGCCGTCGAAGGCAGCACGCGGCAGCGTTCGGCCCACTCGGACACCGGTACCTGGCGCTTTTTGCGCATCGCACGGCGCTCGGCCCGCGACCAGCGCACCGGCAGCACCCAGCGGCCCGCCTCCCGCCGGATCGGCAGCGCATAGCCCGCAGACAAGGCAGCAGGCCCACCGATGGCCGCAATCCACTTGGGATCGATGGGCATAGCAGGGGAGGGCGCTGGTTGCATGGCGTTGGTGGTCATGGTTTTGCTTTCCTGGTCATTACGGACTAACTTTGTGGCCTATACCGACAACATACAGCCCTGATACTTTTCTATCATCCGTGATTATATACTTAGCTGTTTTATCACCAAAAACGCCGATGCTTCTCAGGAACGGGATTGCCGAAAAACTTGCAAGGCTGCCGTCTCTGAATTTGATAGGCATGGATTCGGTAATAATGTTTGTTGGATTGAGCCCGATAAGCCTTTTTTGTGGGTCGAAATATAACTCTATGTGGCTGTAATCTTTCAGATGAAGACATTCAACAGCCACAGTATTAAAAGATATCTGACCCCTTGTCCAAATTGAGATCATGGGAAAACTTGCGCCCCTCTTTTTTGTGTCTATGAATTTGCGAAAACCCATAAGCCACGCTCCCCCTATCGTTGCGCTGCCATCTGAGGCAGAACAGCCGCCCGAATAATAGCCAGCGCCTGCATCTCAACAGTGCGACACTCCCTCTCGGCAAGATCGGCCAGCGCCGGCAGTATATCCGGGTACTTGTCAAAGCGGATCTCCAGAGACGCGGCGTTCCTGGCCTTGAGGCCTACGCGGTCCCGGGCCTGCACGGAGTAACAAACTTTGCACAGGTGCATATATCCATCGCGGGACATCTTCGACCGCATGAAGTTTTCAATCGGCTGGGCCTGTCCTGCATGTTCGCAGCGATCGCTTCTACACGTTTTCATCTTGATATCCACTTTTGCGTCCTCGGGTTTCGCCTTCGTTGTTTTTTCTTTGACATAGCGGCGCTTGTCCGCATGCCTCTCTTGTGCCATGCCTTCGGTTCGAATTTTGGGTGGGCGCCCGCGGCGCTTTGGTTGCTCTTGAACTGCCGATGGTGCTGATGGTGTCGGTTGATCAACCGGCCCGGGTACAGGAATTCTCGGGTCAAGCGATTTTGCGTAGGCCCATCTTTCCGTGCATAGACCGCACTTATTTGTGTTCTTTTCGCCTCCAGATAGATGCCAGTCACATTGCAAACACGGGTTTTTTAAACTCATCAGTTTTTCCTCGGCAGTATTGTTGACGTCCGCAAAATGGCTTTAGGTCTTCAAAAAAGCTCCATCTGCACCGGTTTGGCCGGACGCTCGGGCTTAATTGCGTTAACCTTGCCCAGCTCGCCGTGGTTAACGTGTGGCCCTACCAGATACAGGCCGCACTTGTTGGGTATAAGCTCTTCGGCGATGCCGCATGGCCCCAGCGGCGTGGTCGGCAGCCCGGCCAGCAGCTCACCACGGCATATCGGGCATACAGAAATGAAATCCATAAACGGCTGCTTGTGCTTTTCGCAGTATTTCATAAGTGCTCCCCGCCATCGACCACCAGTGAGATCTCCAGATCCTCGATGGTCGCCATAGAGTTGAAAACCTCATCCATCTCAGAGCCCACCAGGGCCACAAACATGTCAAACTTTTTGGCATCCCCGCCGCAGGCATAAATCCAATCCCGCGCCCGCGTCCGCAGCAAATGCCGCAAAGTGGCCTCCAGCGTGCCCCACTTGACAGCGAACTGGGTCATGACATCGGCCTTCGGCAGATAATTTCCGCGCTCGCGCTCGAGTTCAAAGCGCAGCTTTTCTTCCTGGACCAGGGTCTTGTCCAGTTCCGCCTTGGCCTTGGACTTGAAGATGTCATTCAGGGCCGCATCCGCATCGCCGCCCTTGACCTTTTTCAGGTAACGCATCGCATAAGCCAGCGCTTCGGCCTCGTTGATCGACCCATCCCCATTGACCTTGACCATGTTCTTGGAGCAATCGCCGTAAAACTTCCCCGACGAAACCTTAAACCCCTGCGCCCGCAAAAACTCCCATGCCGCCTTGCGATCCGGCAGCGGCGCAGCATCCACCGCATCCAGGTGCTTGGCCGTAAGCTCGTCGACCTTGGATTTCAGGGCCTTTTCGGCAGCCTGCCACTCTGTTAGGTTGGCCTTGTTGTCATCGCGGCGGTAGGCCTCGAACTTGCGCACCCAGGCGTTGTACATGGTGCCCAGGGCGGCCCTATCAGTCTCCCCGGCAAGCTCCATCAGCTTTTCGATGTCGGCTTTATCCATTGGCCCTCAGCGCCGCACGGCCTGCACACTCTCTTGGCAGTACAACGCGACCGTCATGCACTTCAAAGTCTATCTCGCCACCGTATCGGTGCACCATTTCAGCCAGCTTCTTGCTGCACGGAAAGATCGTGAACCTGCCAGAACAAAGCAGGTCCTCTTTGTCCTGGATCTCATCCTGGCCTTCGGAGGTGGTCACCCATTGCACTGCGTCTTCGACTGCTGCCGGCGCCGTATCGCCGAGGCCCCATAGAATCGGTTCGGTGCACATGCCTTTCATGAACTTGCACCACGGCTTCGGATGCATCTCTACGACCACGTAGCCGCCTGTCTCCGGCACTTGCGGACCATTGATCGATTCGCGCATTTCTCGCATTAAATCGTCGATAATCTCGCTTTGCGGCCGAACTTCTTCGAAGATGGGCAATTGGGTTGCTTTCATGGCATCTGCTCCCAGGTGCGACCTTCAAGCTGGTTGAGCCCGTGCGAATCTTTTTTAAAGAAGAAAGGCACGCCTGCAGATCCGCATTGATCGCGCAAATCCATCGCCCACTCGCTTTTCATCTCGCGCTTCCCTGGGCCTGTCTCTGCACCGCAAACGACCCAATCAAGAGTTGGGGCATCGCTATGATTCATGTATCCTGGGCTGCTGTTGCCAGCCATAGCCCGCACAAAAGGGTGTCCCCAAGATCCACCCGAAAGAGCGTCCGATCCTTCAGGGCCGTGGCCAGGATGCCAGGAAGAAATGCGACGCAGATCCACCGGCCCCAGCATCGGCTCCACACTCACGAACCGCACCGCCGCAGGGATCTGGAGAAGGATCGGGATGCGTTCATCGGCTCTGGCCTGATTTTCTACGGTGACGCCAAGCCACACGTTAGGAAGTGGTACATCAATCATGAGCTCATCGTTTTTGGCTACCCAAGCCATAAACTCCGCCATCCGCGCAGGCCTTTTTGTGAGCAACAAAAACGTGTGGCGCACATAATTATTTTTTGCTGCTGGCAGCATCCTTGCGAAAATAGCCCTGATCCATTCAAACGGGATATTTTCATGGAACAAGTCACCCATAAATTGCACCCCAATTATTGCCGGAGACTTTACATTAAAGGGTTCATCCAGCTTTCGAGGGTCAGTATATGCCGCCATCCCACCGTTGAAAGTAACTCTTGTGGATGCTCTAATCTTCGGGTTTTTCTTCATTCGATCGGCCGTGCGCAGGTGCCAACAATGCGCGCAGCCTTCGCTGATCGGTGTGCACCGCATGGCTATCGGATTCCAGGTGTGCGTTAAGTATTCGATGCCGGTTTTATTCACTTCACACCCCCATAAAAGTTTGCGCCATTCACCACTTCAACCCCCAGGCCGTGCAGGTGGGCAAAGCACGCCGCATCGAAATAGACCAGCTTGCTGATCTCCTTTGATGCCTCCCAATTGTTCCAGCCCTTTTGCTCCTGGATCGCCAGCCGGCTGTCGGTGACATACACCACCACCGGATAGCGCTTGAGCAGCGCCCCGAGGGCGAGCACGCTTTGCGGCAACCCTAAATCAGCAGGAGGCGCATCGACGGCCTTTTCCTCGGGCTCAACCACAGCGGTGGGCGCCACATCCACCGAAACGGGATCAACAGCCTGTCCCGCCCCCCTCGAAGCCCCGCTGGACAAATCGGCACGGTCCAAAGCCCATCCGGACGGCAGGCCCGCCACTACCCAGGCGCGCACATCCACATCGCGGAACATCTCCCCGGGGTCTTTTCCGGCCGGCACCGGCCAGCGCTCGGCCGAGGGGTAGTTGTCGCGCCACCACTCCCAGGCCTTGGCGCCGGCCTCATCAAAATCGATGGCCACCAGGATCACGTCCGCCCGCGACAGGTGCGCATGGCAGGCCGCATCCGGTTTGGCGGAAGAGGTGCCCATCGACAACACCCCCGCCAGCTCGCCGGCCTCTTGCGCCACCAGGGCAAAATCAAGATCTGACTCGACCACCACATACGCCCGGCGCCGATCGCCGCACCGCATGATTGCCGCCGATGATCCGGGCACAAAATAATAGCGGGGGTCCGCCGCACTGCGCAGATCCTCCTTGGGCCGGCGCACACGGACGCGCATCAGATCGCCGTCATCATAAAAGGGGATCACCAGCCCGCGCGGTATCCACAGCTTTTTTGGCTTGCCGTTTTCCTTGATCTCTTCTGGCAACCCCCAGGAGACACGCGGCCGGTAAAAGGCTTGATCCAGGTTCATCCCCAGCATGAAGCGCTCGACCGTTGCAGCGTTGATCCCGCGGCTTTGCTCGAGGCGGGCCATCGCCGCGGCGTTATTCATCAACTCGGCATGGCAGGCGGCCACAAACTTTTCAGCATGCTCGCGCCACAACTCGGAGGGGTCCGCATAATCCCGTGGCACAAAGGCCTGGCGGTCAGACTTCGGCAACGTGGGCTTTGGGTAGCGGTCATCGTACTTTTTGGCATCCATTCCCGCCGCTTCGCACGCCTGGGGATAGCTCATTTTGTCGGCCCACTTGTAAAACTCGATCAGATCCCCGGCCTTGTCGCACTGCCGGCAATAAAAACCGCCGCCTTTTTCCTTTTGCGGCCACACCCGAAAGCGGTCATTTCCGGCACAAACCGGGCAGGGGCCGGCCCACTCGCCGCCGTTGGTGGTCGCAACGCGCTTCATCTGTAGCCCCTTGGCCTGCACCGCCGTCAAAATGTCCATATTTTCCTCGCCTCTTGACCATTGGACCGTGCTTTTTCGATGGTCCTATCAATGGTCCTGCACTTTTTTCTTTTGTTTTCAACTATCTGGACCATTGGGACCTTTTTCCTACATATAAATTGAATTTAATTTAAGAGAAAAAAATATATAGAATGTTCGTCCCTAAAATGGTCCCAATGGTCCGCAGCTCTCCCAACGAACCGTTTTTGCTCGCTTTTCTTTCTGGACCATTGCCTGGACCATTCAAAATCAATGGTCCCAAGGTCTTTTCCCATCATCTTTATCCTTGTCCGGGTTTAGTTCCCAGGAGATGGCCGGGTTGATCTCGATGCCGTAATAGCGAAACAGGCCGCCGGTCTTCTCGAACCGGAATCGCTCGCGCAGATATGAACCCAGCTTCTTTTGCTTGGGCGGAAAATTGCCGACGAACCGCTTCCACCACCTGCAAAAAAGCTCATACAGCTCGGTGGCGCCCGCGCCGCTTTTCGCATCGCCCACCAAACAACAGTATTCGACGAAGGCACCCATGTCGTCTTCGCCGCTTTGGTAGTCTTCGCCCTCCTGGCGTACCTTGATCGGGATATCCAACCCCTGGGCCTGCCATGCAAGGCACCCTTCGACCAGCCAGGCCAGTATGCCTGGGGCCTGCTCCTTGAGGGTTTCATCCAAGTGCGGATTAGCCGGTCGTTCGTTTTCAGCCGAGGGCGGCCGGTTTTTTAGAAAGCGCATCGTGAACGGAATATTGACCATGCGCGACCAGAAGGCCTTGTCCTGGCTGTCGGCCCGGGGCTTGAAGTTGGACAAAAGGAATAGTGTGTGGCAGGGCTCGAAGGTAATCGGAAACTTGTCGTTGGGCCAGCGGCCGGTCAGGCTGTCCTTGCCAGTGAGCAGCTTCACCCGGGCCGCCGATACCTTTGCGCCATCCTCGGTCTCGGAGGCATACGCCACCCGCAACCCTTTCAGGCTCATGATGTCCGGCGACGGACCAGAGCTGTTTGACCGCTGCCCGGCCACCAGCATCTCCGATGGGATCGGCCCGGCCATCGGCCCCAGGGCATAAGACACGCCCTCCATTAAGGTGGTCTTGCCATTATCGCCACCCGGGCCGGTTAGCACCGGGAAAACCTTTTCGATCACCTTGCCGATGATCGACAGGCCGAACAGGCGCTGGTTGAAGGCCACCATGTCCGCGTCACCGGCCATGATCTCGGTCAGCGCCCCAACCCAAACATCCCTGGGCGCATCCAGCCCCCTCCACTCCACCGGCGAAGCCTTTAGCAAGAAATCGTCCGGCCGTCCGGGGCGAAACTTTCCCGTGCGCAGCTCGATCACGCCGTTTGCGCACGGCAGCAGCCAGGGCTTGGAGTCCAGCTCGGCGCCATCGATGGCCAGCGGATCGTCCGAGGTGTGCGAGAACTTCAAGCAGAACTGGCGCCGGCTGTCGCCGCGCAACTGGTTGGCGCGCTTTTCAAGGTTCTCGATCAGCGCATTCAGGCCCTTTACCATCTCCTTGTCGCTGACATCGGACATGCCGGCCTTAATGCTGGCCGCCTCTTTCTCGTAGGTCTCGGCCACCACCTCGACCGCCGCGGCGGCCGCACCCATCTTGTCGATCTCCCAGTGGTGCCCGGCCCAGCGCAGCCAGACATCCATCGATTTACAGAAAAGAAACTTGCCCCGGAACAGCGCCTTGAACAGCTCGCCGTCGCCGTGCTGGTTCGTCCGCAGGCATGCCCGGATAAACTTCGAAGAGATTTGCGGCCCGCTGCCACCAGGAGGTGGACCGCCGCGCCGCTTGTCCTCTTCTTCTTTCCGCGCCTCGACCTGCCGGCGGATCTCGCTTAGGTCCGTGATTTTATCGCTCATAATCGCCATTTCGGGCCGCCCGATAGATTATGCATTAAAACAATAACATAAAAAGAGAAGTTAAAGCGCAACATGAATTGCCGTTTCATATTTCATTTCATTCTCGATATTCAACTGGGCGCACCGCCCGCGCCTATTGAAACCGTACAAAAAATATCCCCAAGAGGGACCCGCGATTTTATGATGCACGTAGTCAATCATCGGACCTTTGCCTTGCCTTTCTCAGCGTGTGGGGTGTGGGGGTCTATGTCCTCGCCTTCTGCAATGCCTGACAATTTTAGTTGCGCCTTCATCGAAGGTCCGAACCGTGCGCTCAATGAGTGTGCCATAAGCATCATCCGCATTCTTTTTTCGATCTGTGAATATATAGACACCTGGATGAGTGCCTGCTCGTTGGTGATATTACCCTCCTTGAAATCACCCAACATATCTCTCAACTCGCCTATTTCTTTTTTAATCATGCTCATGTGGTTATCTCCTTTTTTGCAGCTCTAAGCTGGCGTACTAATGCGAGCTGAACTCTGCCCAATTCGAGCATTTCATGGCTTATTTGGTTTGTTTTTATAGAATATCTTGTTCGTAGTTTGTTTTTTACATACCTATCAGAAATATCTGATACGCCCGTCTTTTGGTGATAAACTATTTTTCTATGGCAGGTTTTAGAACAGCACTTTTTACGATTTCTTGAAGTAAATTCGCGCCCGCATACAGCGCACTGCATAATGTGAAGATTACATGATTTGCCTTCATAACGACTGCATACACAGCACTTGTAGGAAGGTCTATTATTAGTATGTACTTTATCTCCGACCTGCTTCTGCCTTCCGCAAACAGAACAGGTTATAGATCTACGTTCTTTCAACCATTCCAAGAAATGCTTTTTACATCTTTTTATACGATATTTTTTCCCATGGTTATGAACTGGCTTTCCGCATAAAGCGCACTTGCCATCACCAATCGATTTAATATTTGCCTTTTTCCAAGCTAGCATATGATCAATTGATGTGCTGTTGTTTATAACCAGTCCTTTCGATATCCAAGTTCTGATAGTTTTAGGATGAACGCCAATTGACCGCGCTATTTTGGCAATATTCATGAAATCCACCAAGGCTTAGGTAGTCTGCAAATATGACCATTTGATTGGCGTCTTTTGGAGATGGGGGTGCGGGGGTGCGCGCACTGAATGGGGCACTCCTGGGGCACCTTATCTATTGACTCGGCTTGATGCTGTGCGTTATAGGCTGCTGAATTTACACGGTGGGAATCTAAAGAAATGGCGGAAGTGCATGGGAATCGAACAAGCCCTGCACATTTTAACAAGCTGGTTTTACTGAGCTTTATCGCTATACATTGTGACATTGGGGCACTCCTGGGGCCGCGGCTATTGCGCGGCCCTTTTTGTTTTGTTGCGTTCCATGAGCTGGCGCTTACGGGCCAGAGTGACTTCGGCGTAGTGCTTGAGCGAGTCGCGGCGAGCGTGGCCGGTGAGCATCTGCAGCTCGTCCAGCGTGCCGCCGGCCTCGACGAATGCCGTGCAACTTGTGTGCTTGGTGCCGCGATAGGGCCAGATGCGCCTCACGCCGGCTTGCTTGCAGGCCAGGTACCAGACGTTGCGCAGGGCCTCCAGGGTATATCGCCCGCCATCCTGCTTGTGCCTGGACCTCACGTTGACGAACATGTACTGGCTGTCGGTGTCCTGGTTGATCAGGCGCCGGGCCGTGGCCGTGAAAGATGAATCGCATGGAACGAAGTGGATGGCGTGGGTCTTGGTGCTCTCCACGATCTGGCGCTTGGATAGTGCCCGGCGAATCCAGAAGGCGTTGTTGATTTGATCATAGTCTGCCTTGTACAGCACGCAGGCTTCGCCCGGGCGGCGGTAGTGCAGCGACAGCCACTCAAAGATGGGCTTATGCTCCGCCTCGATCTTGTCCATCACCTTGTCGCGGTCGGACAATGACAGCCAGTCCGGAACGCGCTGGACGATCCCGTATTGCTCGCGCCGCGGGAATGGGGGCACGGTGGGGATGCGCTCGGTGCGCCAGGCATATTCGAGCATGGAGCGCACGGCCATGATCACGTTGAGCTTGCCCTTGGGTTGCAGCTTGAGCGTGTTGAGCAACCTGTTGAGCGTGTCCAGTTTGATCTCGTGCAGCATGGCAGGATGTGCCAGGAAAAAGGGCTCGATCCAGTTGCGGTAATATGACCAATACGAATGGATGGTCGCCGGCCGCCGGTTTGGCTCGATGACCTCTGCCATCCACAACTGATAGAACTCGCACACGTCGGACCATCGTGCACCGGTGAACTCATCGATGGAGAAGGCGCACTTGCCCTCGATGTGCTGCTCCCATCGGGATTGCATCAGCGCCAGCAGCTTGGTGGCCATGGCGAACCCACGGCACCGACGCCGATCCGGAAGGCCGGCATGACCATAGGCCGTCACCGGCATTGCGTTCTGCTTGTAGCGCCGGACTTTGTACCGCTTTCCGTCCATAGGCCAGGATATGCACCAACCCCTGCGGTCGGCCTCATAAACGATAGACCCCTTCATACACACCTCCGCCATTTGAATGTTGTGGCGGATATTATGGCTCAAGGGGATCATCATTGGCAAACAGCTTCCTCTACCTTCAAAAGCCTTATGGCCAGCCATGCAGGCACCCATGCGGAACCTGGGGTGAAGTCGGTAATGAACCGTGGAAAATTGGCGACCTTGCCGGTGGACTTGATCCGGGCCTGGATGCAGCGATCGGTGGTGGCGATGATCTCCACGATCTCGATCGGTACTCTGCTCCGGCCAAGTTTCATACGATCCCTTTCGCCTTGGCCATCCACATGGGGATCGTGATCCTGGCGTCAACCGTGTTGATCATCTTGATATTGGCCTGGCTCTTTGGGATGGGTATGGTGTTGATGCCGTCATAGACGAACCAACACTTGTCGGTCTCGCTTTGCAACTCTCCGTAAAAGTCGAAGGTTTCTTGCTTCGGATTTAGCATGTTCCCTCACCTGGTCGCCCCTGACCTTGATCCTCTCTGTACTTCTCGATCTCTTGCTGGGCCTCGACGGATAGGTCCAGCATGGCTCCTGCGCGACATTCTACGGACGTTTGAGCCTGAGCTTTGATGTAATTGTAGGTGGTGTCGCTGATACTAATTGTGATCATTTGCATGGTTATCCGTCTCCTAAAGCCTAAATTTATCAAGCGCTTATAGCGACTCTCTGAGGGGCTGAAATTCTGGCGATCGACGCCAGGGCAATGGTATTGTATGGCTTTTTTTCGCCCAGCAGGCAGCGATGGAGGCAATAATCTCCGTTTTTGGTGGAGCATGCCGCGCAATACTTCCTCCTGAGATGGCGGCGCTGGGCGTCGGTTACAACCTCTTCCGCGTATCGGTGCTGCATCATGGCATGCTCCTTTCCCACCGTTCGCGCGGCCGCCCCTGACGATGGCCGGCTACTTAACCCGTCGGTGGAGCCGGGCATATGCACCTCAAGCTTATCTTCCAGGCGCCGATCGCCGACGCACTTCGTTATCAACCATGGCTCCAATGTAACTTTCCAGGCTTACGTCTTCCCATTTGTTTTCCCGAACCCATGCAAGAGTGTCTTCGTGAATTTCTATGGCCACCTTGATAAAACTTTTTTTTGATGCGTCCACGAAATCACCTCCGCCATTTATTCTTCAGCGTCCGAAAACTCTGCCGCGACCACCTCATAAAAGGTGCCCGATACTTCCGCCTCGGGACCTGGCGGGATGGCCAGGGGGAGGGGGCCATCGGAAGAAGAAAAGGGTGCTTGGTTTATTGCGGGATTGGAATGGTGGAAATCCACCTGGACGCCTGCCATTGCAAACATGGTGATCACAATCAGGCCCACAAAGCCGGCCATCGCCAGCGCCGCGCATATCGCGTTGAAAAGCGCGGTCTGGATGTCATAAGATATTTTTGGCGAGGAAATGGGTGTTGCAAAGCGGGTGGAGGAGTGCTTCATTTCGATAATGCTCCGAACTGTCATTCGTTAGAAAAAAGCCCGAAAACTGCCTAAATTCGTAAGACATGAACGCCTTGTCTTTAGCGCCGCACTCCCGCGGCATCCAAAAGCTGATCGGCTTCCTTGGCCAACTCCATGGCCGCCTTCTTGATGCGAATCGATTCGGCCGAATCCACCTGCCCGTCGGCCATCGCATAGCGGACCTGGGCGGCAAGATCGCCCATGGCAACCGCCAGGTCGGCTACCTCACCATCAACTGACTTCTTATCTGAACACTCCTGGCCCAGGCGCTCTGTGCGGCGGTCGACGACCTCGGAGAGCCAGTCCAGGGCCGCTATCACTTCTGCATCGCGGCCGGCCATGGATAGCTCGGCAAACAGGATTTTCATGCGGTCTAGTGGATTGCGGGCCGTAACCTCACAAAAGCGAGGATCGGCTGACCAGGAGTCGATCAGGCGGGCGGAACGGGTGTAAATTTGCTGCAGTATGCCTTTCGGAAGAACCTTTTTTGCGACGTGGAATATTCTCCAGGAATCAAACTGCATTTTAGTCCTCGCTTGGAAATTTACAGGTAAGAGTTGACCGAATAAAACGGCAACATGGCTATTCAGACGCGCACGCACACGCTTTTTCGCCGGCCAAGGCCGCCTTGATCTGCTCCGGGGTTCCGTCGAGCCAAAGATCAGCGCTGGTGCACGTTACAGAAGCCAACTGTTTTGCCCTTTTCCAACTTGGGCGCTTCGATCCTTTAACCAACTGGCTTATGAACGAAGAACTGACGCCAACCTGTTTTGCGAGCTCTATTTGAGAAAACCGTTTCATGGATAATGGATTAAACTAAAGGTTAAATATAGTCAAGAATAAATGTAACTAAAAGTGAAATATTTATCATTGCCGTTTTTAACCTATTGGTTAAATATGTTTGATAGAATGGAAACCCCTGAAACTCTTTATGAATATTTCCTAAAAGCCCTTTCTTTGGCGTCACAATGCCATGAGCGCAAGCGCATCGCTGCTGACGCAGGCATTACCGTTTCCGCCATAAGTCAGTTTTTAAGCAAAAAAAAGAACGCCTCACCAGACACCCAACGAAAAATTGCGCGGGCTGTTGGATATCTTATCTTCGAAGAGTTTCTTGAATTAGGAAAGGGGCTTGCCGGCGCAGTAGGTGAGGAAACCCCAAAATACGCAGGAAGCCCAATACTCATCGAACTAAAGCACATCGACACCATCAAGCGCTTTCAGAACAAATCGCTCGCCAAAACCATAAACGATCGCCTGGTAGAGCTGGAAAAAATCAATCCGGACGCGCTGAACCAGGTTCTCGGATACATCGAGTGCAAAATCGATGAAGAGCAAAGTACCGCGCGCAGCGGTGACCGACGCAAGCGGAACATGCCGGACCAGGTCCCTATTACCGGAGATCGTCGGAAGCTGGACGGATAGACCCTGGCAGAACAGCAGGCCCAACCGGCCAGGGCGAGCGGGCGCCGCGCATCCCAGAATACTGCCCCCTTAGAGACGGCGGAAGGGGTGCCAGGTGCACGAAGTGGGGGGTAATTTTCGCTAAATTCAAAAAAGAATATTAACTGCCATTCTGATTCTTATTCGATGGAGGTTTTAAAATGGATATCCTGAAATTTGTGCGTGGAATCGTCTTAATTCTGCTGTTCGCTTTCCTGTTTATTTCTTGCGCCCTGTCCATGCAGCAGGGCCAGACCTGGCTGGACGCCAAAACAGGCCCCGCGAACCTGGATTTATCGGGCAACTGGATGTGCCCGGAATTCAGCATGGCACAGCTAAATCAAGAAGGCCGCAACATCACGGGCGCATTTTACAGCGGAGGCCTTATCAAAGGCGTGGTCAATGCAGATTCTGTCTCTTTCTTGGTATATGACGCCGATACCATCGTCTATATGGCAGAATTACAATCCGTTGATCAAAAAACATTAAAAGGAAGATACGTGCCGGCATCCAGTCACCTGCTGAACTCGAAAAATTGGGATGAATTCGCGCGGCCCATCAAACTCATTAAAATGCCTACGCAAAAATAGAAGCTCTACCGAGCAGCATCATCTATATAGGGTTTGAAGAAATTCGAATAGGAGGTATCCAAGTGGAACACCTGGCAGGCGGCGCTTCGGCAATCATCGGCATGTTCGTAATTGTTTTTCTCTTGATCGTGGCGATCCTGGGGCTGCTGATGCCCCTGTTCGTCTACCACATCCGCAACGATCTGCGACAGATCAACTCCCGCCTGGGCGTGCTGGTCGACCGCGCCATCGAGGCCGGGTTCAAAGGCCCGCAAGCCGGTTAACCCGGCCCAGCTCCCGGAGGTTTACGCACGCGCCCGCGGCGCATCCAGCCGCTTTAAAAACGACCACATGCAAAACAGCTCATCGAACCGGGCGAACATCTGCGCCGGCGTGCCGGTGTTGGGGATCACCACGTCATCGATCTCCACGCCCAGGGGCTGCTCGGAGATATGATGTGCAACAGCCGGGGCCTTTGGGCGGCGGAGGTGGATCAGAAGGCCCCGGCTGCGCACAAACTCAGCTTCGTTTTCAAACCTGATATCGGAAATCACCACGCGGCCTTCGGGCGGCAGGGCCCGCTCGGCCACCTGGATGAAGAAATCCGGATTAAGGCCGCGCATCGTATCGCCGAAGCGCTGCATGGCCACGCGCCAGGCAAAACCGTAATGGGGATCGATCTCTTCCTTGCGGTCGCCATGGAGCTGATCGGCGCTCACCCCCGGCACCATCATAAAAGCGTGCTTGATCACGTCCGCAAAAGCCCAGCGCACGAACCCGTGGCGGTTGATCATGTGGCCCGCCAGGGTGTCCTTTCCGGTGCGGGCGCGGCCCGCGATGCCGATCAGCATCATGGCGCGCACCTCGTCACGGTTATGCCCAGCTCGGCGTAAAGTTCAAGCATGCGGGCCTGGACCTCTGCCTGCAGGGCCGGCGAAAGATCGCGCACCCCGTCGGGCTCAAGGAAGCTGAAATCATCCACGCCATGAAAGCGGATCTCTTTATAGATGCCCAGGGCCACATGGTGGCGGGCCATGCAAAGCTGCGCGTAGGCCATGTCGTGGTACCCGGCCGCCGACGAATAGGCGATGTAGTCCACCACCGAGCGGTCGGACAGTACCACCTCGAACGCTTCGGACAGCTTCAGCTCCAGGTGCATCTGCTTGACGAACATCCAGTGCTGTGCCTCGGCCGTGGTGCGGCTTTTGGCGCCCACGATAGGGTAGGGGCACTGGCGGGCCACCTCGCGGATGATGCCGGCTTCGATGTTCTCCTCGCGCTTTAAGCGCAGGGCCGCGGACAGCACGGCAGTGGATTTTCCCGTACCGTGGGCGCCGCTGTAGGCGATGATCTTTTTTGCAATCACTGGTGGCGCTCCTCTTTTTCCTGGCATGGGACACACAGGCGCACTCCGGGGATGATGCGACGGCGGGCCACCGGGATCTTAGACCCGCAATGGTCGCAATGCCGGGCCGACTCCCCCACGGGCAGGTTCCGGCGCCGGGCGCGGTCGATACATTCGGCCGTATGGGCCGCGCTGATGGCGGCGGCATCGTCGCACACGTCCATGGATTACTTCCCCCCGGCTTGGATGGCCCGCTGTTTTTCCCGGGCCTTGCTCCACCAGGAGAGCAGGCCGCCGGCGGCGCTGATAAATGTCCCGGCCAGGGCCTGTAGCTCATCGAGCGTCTGTTGATTGATGTCGTAACCCATCACCACCAGCACGGCGCCAACGATCGACAGCAGGCCCGCCAGGCCCCGTCCGCGCACGAAACTCATCAATACACTGTCCATGCTTCCAATCCTTTCGTTTGAATAGGTCCGCTCAATAAATCCTCACCCGCGGCATAAAGAACCCCCAGCGGTAAAACTCCCCGGGCCGTGGCGCCTTGCGCTGGATCTGGAGCGCGCCGGCCTCAACGAACGAGCTGGCGATACCCTCCGAACAAAAATAGCGCCGCGCATCCATCGACACCCGGCCAAAGGCGTTGGCCAAAAGGCCGCCGAAGTCGTATGGCACGCCGATCATATCGAGCTGGGCGCGCACGATCTTGCTGCGGTAGTTGTCCATCTCGGGCTTGAGCTTGAGCAGATAGACGCGCCCCTTATATCCACGTAGCTCGCGCGACAGATAGGTCAGCACCATGCCGCGCTCGGTGGCCTCGGGCGTGAACACCCGATCGCCCGCACTGCCCTCGTACCAGCGCATGCGGATCACGCCGCCGGTGTGGTTGACGTCCTGGCCGGTAAAACGCCTGATGGCCCAGCCAAGGGCGGTGTCCGATGACCACTCCAGCACATCGCCGTCTTCCAGGTAGGGCCGCATGAGATGGTAGCGCGCCAGGCCCACCACGGCCTCATCGATCGTGGGCAGGTTGCAAACCGGGTCCGAGTAGAAATCGAGCATCCTTAACGTCCTTCGCTTATGCCTCATACGCGCCGGCCGCTCAATGTACTGGGCGCGGTTCATTTGCGTCCACCTTTTCCAGACGGGTTTTTGAGCGGATAATCAGGCGCAGCGCCTCCACCGGGAGCAGTTCGGCGATGGCGCAATAGCCGCACGGGGCATGATGCTCGGGCACCGGCCGGGAGCAGTACGGGCAGTTGTGCAGACAGGGCTTGATGGTGCAGTCGGTGGCTTTCATGGCGTGCCGTCTTTGGCCGCATGATCATGGGACCTTCCCTCCAGGCGCTCAACGCGCCGAACCAGATCCTCCCGGCAGTTTTCCTGGATGCGCAAAAACTCGGAGCGCGGCAAATAGCGGGATGTTCCGCTCTCCTCAAAGAGCAAGGTGCTGATCCGCTTGGACACTTTGGCGAACTCTTCCCGGATGGTATCCTTCAGGGCCTCGATGACCATAGCCATCTTGTCCGTGTCCCGTTCGATCTGAGCCACCTTGTACTGCATCAGCGCCCAAACGCCGCCGATGGTGAACACGCCTACAATCAGACTGATGATGATGGATACCCAGGCAGGTGAAGACATCGGGCGTATACTCCTTGGTTGCGGTTTCGAAATCCCTTTTAGGGCTTTAGAAGGCTTAAAACCCACTTGGCCATGGTGCTTGCGCCGATTATCGCCAGAACGGCCGCCGTACGCGTATGGTACAGAACGCACATCTCCAGCGGATAAAAGATTTCTTCGAGTATGGCTTTCATTTCGACCTTTCGAGGTGCGTTCACATTCACTACATTTTGCCCACGGCATCCTTTAGTGTGTTCAGCCCCTGGATGATCTCGTCAATGGCCTGGAGCAGCAAATTCTTTGGAGCGATCGGCTTGGTCAGCGCCACCACTTCGTTGCTGTCTCCGCTTTCCTCGGTCTTGCCCGTAGCCGTGCCGGACACATAGGCCCGGGCCACGTAGAAGGATTCGGCGCCATCCGGCACCGTGACGGTGCAGGTGGTCGCCGCACCCTGCCAGGCTGGCTTTGTGTAGTCGTACTGCTGGCCGGCCTGGCGTGTGAAAATGCGGTAGCCGGTCGGCGCCGGGCTGTTGGCATCCCAGGCAAGGGTGACCTGCGCGGCCATGGCGGGCATGGCCAGAAACAAAGCGGTAATCACGATCAATGCAATTCGTTTTTTCATCCTCAAAGCTCCTTTTTAGGAAGGTGCGTTCACACGTTCGTTGCGGCCTCTGTAATTTGGTTCATAGGGCTATGTAATCCGGTTCATAATTCGTCTGTATGTTGTGGCCGCCAAGCCTACGATATCCATCGGATTGACGGCATATTTTATGCTCTGCAATTTGCGCCTTGCCGATTTTCAAAAACCGTAAAATTTTGGAGGTTCTGATGAAAAGTATTGCCGCGGTAACCGTTTTAATCCTTCTCATTTTTTCTTCGGCTAATGCGATGCCGGTTTACATGAGTTTTGATGGCACCATTACCCGCATGTCAGACGACGCCAAAATATTCGAAACGTATTATCCCGGCATTAAAACAGGAGATCTACTGCAATGCATATTTTATGTGGATTTCGGAGCCGATGGTTTCGTAAAATATCCCGACGGATCGGTTGAAAAAAAAGTGGACACGGCCGGAACCGATTATTTTTATGCCCAATATATATCTGGAACCATTTCCCCCTGGCACAATAATCTTATCGGTACTAACTATGGCGAAAATTTGATTTTCGGAGAAGAAGGTTCTTTGTTTGCCTCTGGCATCAGGATCGAAAGCTGGGGGGCACAGCCGATAGAATGGGTTCCGAATGTAGGCAACCTGATCGCTCAGTTTAAATTTACAGATGGTGGATATGAATCTTTCATAGGCTCTACTGATTTTCGATTGTCCGATATTACTCCCGCGCCGGTGCCAGAGCCATCGACCATAATCTTGCTTGGTTCGGCTATTTTTGCTTTTTCGGCAAAACGCAAATTTTCAAAGATCAAAAAAAGCTTACTTACCTGCACCCATCGCACCGGGTCACGCCACGTAGGGTCGGGTATGCTCCACTTATAGGGCATGGTGAAGACTGACACGCTTCGCTGCACCAATAGCCGCCGGCGTCGGTACATGTGCCTTCTGTCAGGCAAAGATTAAAATGGGTAGTATCGCAGACAAGCGGCGCTTCGCACGGATCGCACGACCCGCCGCAGTCGATGCCAGTTTCCGTTCCATTCTGTGTACCGTCTGAACATGTCGGCGTAAACTCTTCTCCCATATAGCTGTCAACTTCAGCCTTTGTAGTTGCCCAAACGTAATCATCCCAATATGTTTCTAAGCCAGGGCCGTTATATCCCCCCGATAAGTTCCCTTGTAACAATGGAAAATAATCGCCCGATAATGTGTTGGAGGCATAGTCTATGGTGCTGTTTTCATAGATTAACTCGCCATCTACCCATAGCCGTATTGTTCCATTGTTAGATGACCCGGCAGTAAACTGAAAAATATAAGTGTGCCAATTCGTATCTGGCACATTATATCCCATGCTCAAATAGGCTCCGCTATTGAATGGCGCCACACCTAAAGTATGATTGTCGCCCGTTAGTCCTGGGATTACAGATGTTCCCCCCGAGTAGAATCGAGCCATTTTCAATGTCTTGTTGGAAGATGATGAACCCCAGTCAAGAGTAGATAGCCGAAACCTAAAACCCCAATATAATGTTTGTGTCTCTGCCAAGGATGCACTCGTAAAGAGGCACGCTTCCTGTGCCACTCCAGGGGCACCACATCCATCGGCCTCCATGTGAAATCGTAAGCCGGCAGTACCGCCATATCCGTAACTTAATGATATCGCAGCATAGCTATCATTCACCTGTGGGGAGCACCATAAGGTGCTCCAGTTTCCTCCAATTTCAGTGGTGATTAATGACAAGGCATCGGACCTGCCATCCCATGTAAGCCCATTAAAATTATCGGAGAATAGCACATCGGCATGGGCGGTCGTACTGCACGCAAGGCAAAGGCATAGGAGGCATATTGTTATGATATTTTTCATTGATAACTCACCCTGCAATTGAAGGTTGTGTTAGCCGATTCCACAGCGTTTGTGCCCGGGTTGATACTGGAAGGCGGCCCATTGGCGTAAGTGTTTGCCAATTTCCAAATATTGTTTCCACTGTCCGCCCCCGCAAAAAAGTATATGACTGATCCGGCCGATAGCTGAAATGCGAGGTAATAAGTTCCCGCCGACTCAATACACACACTGGAGGTCAGGGCGCCAGACGCATCCCCAGCCGCATCGGATGTACCGAACCCTGATGATTGCCCTATCAGTGCGCCCGTAGAATCATAGACCGCCACCCATACGTATTCTGTCGGCCCGCCGTACTGTGTCCTTATTGTGGCCAAATTGACATTGCCAGTAGCAGATGCGGTGAACCGAGTATAAAAAACGCTGGCCTCTTCGTTGGCGGTTCCGGTGGAGGTGGTGGTGCTGCCCTGGGCGGTTGCGATACCACCGGAACATGCACTGCCGCTCTGCGTCGAATTATTTGTGATCGCACCCGACGTGATCGACGCCAGGTCTGCCCCTCCGGTCGTGGCCTCGATGCCGTTGCCGGGCTGCGTGTAATCCAGGTCGCAGGTGTCGCCGCTGTTGATTGCGGTGCCGAGGGTATAGACAAGGTTCGATCCAGGCGCACCGCTTGCGTAAGTCGCTGTAATACCATTGCCCGCCGTCACGCAATCAACATCAAAACCACCGTTGCCGCTAGCGCCCACCGATAGCGATGCAGAGCCGGTCAAGGTCAGCGTGGTGCCATCGGTGCCGATTACGCGGGCCGTCAAAGTTGGAGTAACCGGCATCGGGTTGCTCCAGTTTGCAAATACGACATCGCTACCAGAGACAACTTGATAGTCCCAAGTGTCCGTGGCCTTGCAGAAATAGACCCGCGTTGCACTAAAGGCGTACTGCCCCTTGGTGCAGGTCGAATCGGAATAGGTGGGGGCCGATGCAGCTACAGGCGCACCCACCGAAACGGTGTCAAAAAGCTCTCGCACGGCCTGCTCGGTTGGTAGGTTGGTGTCACTGCCTGGGTCGGCCACCGAAGTACTTGGGCTATATCCGCCAAGCCCGCTGCCGAGCTCTGTGGCACTGGCTTCTCCGAAGCATTGACGATAGTGCTTTTTGGTGCCACTTTCGTCCACGAACCATTCATGACATTCACCGGCTGCAATCGTTCCTGCATAGGTCACGGTATTGAAGGTTTGGACAATTCTACAATCGCCGCTGCCGGGGGTGCATGAGCTAAAACCCAGGCCGTTCGCCCCAGGTGCGCCATCGTCCCCGCTCATTTTTACCCAGGTCGCCGCTACGAAATCATCAGCATCGGGGCTTGCTATTTCCGATGCTGACCGGATTTCAGCGCGATATTTCAGCGAATCGCTCGGAGTGAGGGAAAACCCTGTGCCGGTGTTGGACGAGGCGTAGGCGATATAAACGTAGGTTGAGACTCCAGCAGGGCCGCGAATGGCATTTTGCTGCGTCCATACCCCGGCAATGCGCTTGAAGATTTTAGCCTCTTGGCTGGTATCAAAGAAGTAGTCTCCGTCTGTCCCGGTGACTCCGGCGGCTGCGGGCGTATTAAAGCCGGACCACCACACGGTCGCAGGGCCTGGAACGGTGCTCTCAAGCGAAGCAAGCCATTGGGCCACCGTGCCTGAAAAGCCGTTTGCGACCGCCAACTCATAAGCACTTGATCCGGTTGGACCAACGCCGCCAGTGAACCGACTGACATACGCTGATCCGGTCCAAAAACATTCAGTCGTAACGGTCCCCCCGCCCACTGTGCAGTCGGCAGCATCAGCGGCGTCGTCAACCTGGTAGGTAGTTCCCTTCACACCTGTGGCGGGCAGCTCGGCAACGCTTACCGGGACAAGGCGCGAAGTGGACATAGTTGCGGACCTTACCGAAAGGTCGGTATTTGGCCCAATTTTCTTGGCCGGCGGCCCGCCGGCGAAAGCCAGGCCGGGCAACAGCGTGATGATCAGGATCAATAAAAGCGTGTGTCGCGTGCGCATGTCTCGGGCCCTCCTCATTGCAAGAAGATTAGATCGATGGTGGTGCTGTTGCCGGCGCCGATATCGCCCAGGTCAAGGTACAGGTTGCCGACCGCCGGCCAGTAGTTGGGAAGATCTTCGGCGGCGTCGGCGTATTCTTTGAGGGTGGCCGAGCGGGCCGTCAGGGCGCATATCGAGCCGTTGGCGTCTGTGGTGTCGTCGTCGATGGTCAGCAGGTAGGCGTCCGGAGCGGCGGCGCCGGTGCCCGGGGTGGTTCTGATCACGTAAAAGTAGATCGGTCCGCGAGTGGCCGAGCTGGTCAAAAATCCCAAGTTGATCTCATGATCGGCCACCGCGCCACCTGTGCCATCGGCTGTGACCGTCAGGCGCACCACGTCAAAGCCGCCTTGCTTGAAGTTGGACTGGATAACGGTGGTAGCGGCCTGGGCGACGCCGCAAAGTGCTATGATTGCCAGCAATACGATCGATAATGTCTTCCTCATTTTTCGGCTTCCTTTCGGTGTGTAGCACATGGTCAGGTCTCTACCTTCCTATAACGGTGATCGGCAGCGAACCGGATATTACTGCTGGAGAAACGCCACTTCATTTTTTTACCTCGAAGGCGGATTATTAAACATTTGAAGGGGAGATGCGTGGAGACTTGCCGCACCTGCCGCATCTATTTCCCCATCCCAGGCGTAAAATTCGTGGATTGTGATCATGCCAGGCCTTGCACCGTCAGCCCTGTTGCCTATATCTAAATATGTGCCCAGCGCACTCAAAGAGAAAGCGGTAGTATTTGCCGCGTCCTCTATCGCTCCATCTACATAGAGCACCCTGCGATTCGCGGTATCGTTCAGAGCGACCATGAGTGTGTGGCTGCTGGTATTCCACAGATCCGTTACAGTCGAATAATTAACCAGTCCGTCCCACTCTAACATCAAAGAAGTATCCGATACCCTGGCCAAATAGTGATCTACAGCCCCGCCCGTGTCAAAGAACCGTGAAAATTCAGAAGATGGGCCTGTACCGGAAGCCGCAGTCGATGTGAAGTGTATAAAGAAAGTCCATGCGCCATTTGACGTGGGGTTTGTCGTGTAAACTCTTTCATTAAGCGCATCGACGGTGATTCCTGTAGCTGCCCAGGTCGCATTGACAATTGTTGCGTCAGCGTTATTCGCTGAGTAGTCGTTGGCCGTGGCCCCACTTCCTTCAGCAAAAATAAACATGCGAACAGGGGTATAAGTGGCTCCGCCAAATGCATTCGCCGTATTTAAGGATGTCGCGGCAGCTCCGGCCTTTGCAAAGCCATTATAAGCTTTGATCTGTTCTGTAGTCCAAATCCCCTGGTAGGTCTTTTGTGCGTCAATGCGAAAGTTGTTTACTATATCCACTTGCCGCGTTTGTACTGGTTCGTAAATAACTGCGCCTAAGTCCCACACACCGGACCTCACCGCCCACGTCGGAGAGTAGCTCGTCTTGGTCAATGTCGAATCAGCACCCAGGCCATAGCCGAAAGACAAAAGCTCATCGCAAGAGCCGCCGCTGTTGTTGCAATATGTAACGCCCTGAATCGTGATTAGATTGGCAAATGATGGTAGATCGGTATTTGCTACCGTCACACCTGCGCCGATAGCCGTTGACCCTGAAGACAGCCTATAATCTCCCGATCCATAGCTTACGAACAGCGGGTCGGCTGAAAGATCGTTGTCTCCTTGTCCAGTCGGGACATTAACCGAATCGTAGGCGCACGGAGTACACGATGCCGAATTTGTCCAATAGACATTTGCGTGTTCTGCCGGCCAATGTAGATTATAATCAGCCTCAACTGTGTAACTTGTCGGGATCGGAGAGCGAAAAGTATACGAACTATTCGGTGATGTGCGGAGAATATTATTTTTTACAAATACATCCTCTAGACGGTTGCCCGATGCTGCCAGCAAGAAGGCACCTGCGTTATATACCGTATTATTGACGAAATAAATCTGCTGGAATCTATCCGTTGCGGAGTATTCAGTGATCGAAAGACCTGTAACCGAATCCTGAATCACATTGCCCCAAACAAATCCGTTATAAACATGGACCCCATCTGTATCCGTCGCCGGCGACGCCCAGTTGCCGGGGTTAAAGTCGATCCCCATGTCGGCGTCACGAATCCAGTTACCGTAAATGTAGATATCGTGCCAGTTGCCAGACACTGAGATGCCATCTTGGGCCGGAGCGGTGTATGGATTCAGCGCCACGTCCAAGTCCCAAAGCTCATTGAAACGCACAATGATATTATATGGAGACTTATAGGCGTCTGTCGTTGTTTCGGTATCCGCGCCCTTGATAGAGATCATCGGCCGCGCCTCAAAGGCTCGGTTGCCGTGCATTTTATTATGCTCGACCAGCACATTTTTGGCCCCGTGTAAAAGGAGCGCGGACATCATGTAGTTGTCGGTATTAGAATAATGATGGTTATGGCTGGCGATAACATGCGAAGTGGCCTGATCTGCCCGAATATCATAACCTACCGTACTCTCTCCCGAGGTTTTGTAGGTATTTTCGATAAAAGTATTTGCGTTGACCGCCGAACCGCCGATAGTGACATTCGTGATCGGATGGTCCCAAGTCGCTGCCATAAAAACGCCGGTTTCAGTATTGCGCTGAAAGGTGTTGCGGGTGATGCTTACCGTGTCGGAGTCGGTAGAAATAAGAATAGCGTTTGGTGTCTCTGTAATAGTATTATGGTCAATCGAGATATTGGAACTGTTTATAACCCTGATGCCATATAGATTCAACAGTGTCGAACCCATCGCCGTGGTGTGGCCCCAATCTACAGTCAGGTCTTGGATCGTGACATTGCTGACTCCGCTGATATTTATTGAAGTAGAATTCGCGCTGTAAGTGGTAAATGTAGCCGTTCCGCTATAGGTGGCCCCGGTTCGCGCTTGCAAGGTGGTAGAGATACTACCGGATAAACTCACGGTATCGCCAGCAAGGTCAGCAAAGACACCCGTTCCAGCATTATGATACGCGATACTTGCTGCGTTTCCTAAAGTAGACCCATCGCCTGATCCCGCACCCGCTTGGGTAACATAATAATCAGCGGCAAAGACCGGAACAGAAAACAGAAGAACGCATATCGACGCTAAAACAATTAGTTGCCGTTGCATTCAGCCCATCCTTGTCCAAAGTTAAAATAGACGATGTTTGACTCCTTGGCTTGCCCTATCACCTGGGCGCAATCCGCATCCGCGCTGCATATCGATGCGTCCGAGCAAGCGATGATCCCGCCTGCTGTTTCGGATAAACACAGGCGTTGACCAGGCGTCCAGCTCCACACGTCGTTGCGAGCATAACCAGACACCATCACCCCGATCGGATTCCCATCAGTGGTGGTCGCAACTGCGATTCCTGCTGCCGGCCAGGCGCCCACGGCATTGGCATCAGCAAGAAGATATTCCCCTGCCGTGCCATCAAAGTAGACCGTCTGCCATTGGGCGATGGTCGCACCGCCGTTTGATCCGGCCAGCAATTCAGTAGACGAATAGGTGTTATCGGCGGTCAAGTTGGCCGTGGCCGTGCCGCCCCCGCCATGCGTTTCGGCGGCCAACTTGGCCTGGGCCGGCGTAATCGCTCCCGGAATTATGGATGTGCCGACAGTAATATCCCCGTCGCTGAGGGCTGGCAGGGATCGGTAATCGAAAGATGTCAGGCGCCATACGCCGGCCGTGCCGTAATCGTTCGGACGGATCACGGTCGGCGAGGATTCCGCATCGGTGCCGTCCGCATCGAACACATAGACGCCGGCGACCACGGCTCCGCCCAGGACATATATCGCCGCGTCGTTCTCGATCAGGTCGTACTCATTGGGGGTCGTGGCCGCGGTAATATCGAGGTCATCGAGACATCCCGCACCGTCGGTCAGACACTGGACGAAATAGAGGCCCTTTTTGCCATCCGGGCGGGATGCGGCCTGCGCCCCGGCAGGCAAAAGCATGGCCGCCAACACGACCAGCGCCAACAGTTTGCGCAACCACCGCCCACTGGGCCGCCTGGCATCGATCGCGCGGCTGGCGACCGCGGCCAGCATGTCGCGTGTTTCCGTCGCCCGGTCGCGGGCACGGGCCGCGTCCACCTGGCACCCTCGAATGGCGCCCTCGCCCTTGCTGATCCAGCCGGCTATAAAGGAAAGAATATCTCCCCGTTCCTTCAGGCGCTCCACGGTACCGTCCGGGTGCGTGCGCTCCAGGTCCAGCTCGTAGCTTTGCAGGTATTGGCCCACGGCATCGAACACCACCGGCCCGAACGCCTGGCGCCCTTCATCGGTCGCCATCAGCTCGACGATGCTTTCCTTGACCGCCGCCTTGATAATGTCCTTTTCCATCTTCTACTCCAGACTATGTTAAGTTGGGATATTGCAACGTACCTACCGCCGCGCGCGGCCGCCAGGTCGCATCAGATGCAACGGCTGAAGCAGATACGCCCCCGGTGTTGCCGGTGCCTGCATTGGCTGTGTAGTAGTCTTTGGATAAGCCTGCCAGATCGTCATCGAGGCTGGACACAATTTGAGCATAAGCTTTTTGTACCACGGTAAATGATTCGGCCGCGCCGGCGGAATTGTAGGAAGTGTCGCCTGAAGCTCCAAGATCGTACCATTGATGATTATGCGAAGGGCCGGTGTGTGTGTGGGCGTGCGACATGCCCCCCACCGTCCACGAACCTGCGATATTTCCGCCATTAACATTATAGGCTTGCGCACCGCCCTTGATCGCCAGCGCTACATCGGTCACCGAGCTGTCGACCAGCCAGCCCTCGCAAGTGTCGTTGCGATAGACCCACATTTTTTGATTGGCGTCGCCCATCAAGGAGATTAGCCAGGCGCTGTTTGCATAATTTCGCACCTTGCGCGCCGTTGAATCGTGCCATAGCATCCCGCCGACGACATTCGACGGCGAGGACGTTCCCGAAAAAGAGGACTTCAGGGCCGCAAAGTTGGTTTCTATGTTCTGCAAATCCGTTACGCCGACATGGTTCAGCGCGAAAACATCTTCAGTAAAGTATTGCGCCATCGTCTATTCTCCCCTTATGCCCAACTCTGTTTTTAAAGCGGTAAGCCGCTGCTGGGCCAACTGCTTCAAGGCCTCGGCCTTTTCGTATCGGGCCACGGCTGCCAGCAGTTTGGGCCGCAAGGCCGCGTCCAAGGCATCGGCCGTGGCGCCCTGTACTTCAATGGACTTATCCCATTTGGCCCCATCGACGATCGGCGAAACCCGCATCGTGATGATTCCTGTTTTCTCCCTGTGGCAAAACTCAACGACAAAATCTATGGCCATGCTCGATCTCCATCAGGTCGGACCCGTGTAGGCGCTCATATTCAGTTCCTGCAAGTAAAGATAGGTGTCCGTGGTCGGGTCGGTGATCGTTATCTCTACCGCCAGATAGCGCGCGTACACCTCGGCACAAAGTATTTCAAACCGATCGGCCCGGTTCCAGTCCGTCCCGTTTTCGGAATAGAGCAGCGAGGCCTGCAGTTGGGCCGCGACGGACGAAGCAAAGATCTGCGCCCAGGTCTTGCCCTGCACGTTTGCCTGCTCCCACGTCTCCGTCTCATTGGGGAAAATGCCCGACCAGGTCGCCGATCCGGCCAGCAATATGGTAAGAAAATCCCCCCATATCCGCACCACCTTGAGCGCGCTCATGTCGTATGTCGGGCTGGTCCAGCGCCCGGACACTACGGTGGCCTGCTGGGTGTCGCCGTCGAATACGCCCTCGGCCGAATCGTAACCGCCGATGGCGTCATCGAATTGCGCCGCGCCCTGGGATGCTGCGACGTGCAACGTCTTGAGCACATCCGCGCTGTTATAGGTGGCATGCTCTGTGTTTTCGAATGTGCCGGTGGTGAAGTCCCACGACCAGGAGTGGGCCGAAGTAAGGCCCGCGGGAATGAACACGCGGCACGTTGCGGATACCGGCGCCGACGAATAGTTCCCGGCATTGTTGCGCGCCGCCATCCAGAACGTATGCATGCCGGGCCGCACGCCGTTCAGCCGCAGGCTGGGGGCCTTGTTGAACGACATGAACAAGGCCCCGTTCCAGGCGGACCCGAACCGAACCTCATACCCCTCGATGTTATCGTCCAACAGCGGCGTGGCGTATATGGACACCGAATCGCCATTTGCCACGGCCGTCATCCCTGAGATGTCCGACGGGAACGCGTCCTCGCCGAGCACCATGCACTGCAGCGTCAAGGCGTTGTCGAAAGTTTCGGCAGCGCCCCATATATTGGTCGATACCAGCTTGATGGAGTAGATCTGGCCCTCTTCGACCGGTTCGAGCAGATACCCGTCGCGACTGACGGTCATGTAGACCCATGCGCCGGTGCCGATCCGCACCCACACCTGGGCGCCGGCCCACCACGGATAGGCCGCCGGAGGGTCGAACTCGACCACCAGGCGCGTATACGAGCGCAGCCGCGTGCTGAACAGATCTTCGGCGATACTGGCGTTGATGACGCCGGGCACCGGCGCGGATGGGTCCGGCAACGTGGTCGAAAACCATGAAATCTGGCTCGGATTATAGGCATCATCATAAAGCGTCTCGTTCTCCTCGAGCAGCTCGACCGTGATGACGTTGCCCGGCCCGACACCCACCGACACCACCCGCGCAAGACGATCCACCCACCCGGGCATGGAGTGCGTCAGGGTCACCAGGTCGGACGCTTCCAAGGCAAAATACTTGTCCGCCAGCCCGGCTTCGATTATATGGCCGTACCGCCCGCGCTCCAGATAGTAGTTGGCCATGGGCACCAGCTTTTCCAGGGTGTTCAGGCCTGGCAGGTGCTTGGTCAGCTTGCGCAGGTCGCCATCGATGGCGAGCGCATCGGCATCGGTTTTCTGATACGTGTCTTCCACATACTTTTTGTCTGCGTTGAAAAAGGTCGCTTCCACGGCGTTCGGCAGATCGAACAGGTCCGCCGATGGCCTGATTTTCAAGGTGGTGCGCCCGTTATCTTCGACGATATCGGCCTCGGTGATATCGAGCACCGGCGTTTCGTGGTTCGTATCCCGAAACTTTATTTTGATCTGCGACTCGCTGTAGATCGCTTCCCCCCGGAAGCAGTTCAAAACCGTTTGCAGGTGCTCAGCAAAAGCGACGTCGTCGGCCAATACAAAACCGCCGGTCCAGCCCTTTGCCGCGCAGTAGGCCCGGGCCGCCTCGATGCTCGCCACACTCACCCGCGGACTTGCCGGCACCGGCCCGTGCCAGGCGTCCAGCCCCAGGCCGCCGCGCGTGCTGGGGCGGGTCAACAGGTCGTAGGTCATCAGGGCAAAGTTGTCGCTGTAAGCCGTGGCGTCCGCGGTCGGGTTGTAAAGTTGCAGACCGTCAACGGTGACGGTGATTTTAGGAGTGGTCAAAAACTTGTCTTGGTCGTACTTCAACCGAACATAAACGCCGGCCGTGTGCCGGAGCGTGTCCGTCCATTCCGGCATTGCCGCGTTGAGCGTTGTGCAAACCGCCTGGCTCGGAGTACCGCTGAAGAATTCCGCATAGACGAACGATGTGCCCCATTTGCTTGTCCACAGCTCGCCATCGAGGTAGAGCAACGGCGGATTGTCGGCCGGAAATTGAGTGGCCACGGAAGTGAAGGTCGAGCCGTCTTCTCTGGCGATGCCGTGAATCGGCCCTTCTCCGAGTACGCCGACGATGTGCAGGTAGTCGTTATCGTCGCCGCCGGACGCCATGTAGACGATATTGATGCCGACCCGGCAGCGGCCATAGATCAGCGGCACGATGGAAGAGGTGCTCCTGGTATTCGACAGAAAACCGCCGTCATCCTGCTCGTGCGGGTCTTCCGCCATCATCCGTCCAATGGCGACGGACAAAAGCCATGATGCGACGAACGCCACAAACCACATTAATCTTGCACCCTTCCCCACCAGATACGCGCTTCGGCCAAGGCGTCCAGAAATCGATTGCCGCCGAAGTTGCCCGTATTTTCGAGCGCGGCGCAACGGTCATACGACTGATCGCACCAGCCCGCGCCGCCGGAATAGCCGCACTCGGACCCGCCAAACGGCCAGGGGCACGAACTCTGCGCCTTGCGCATCGATCTTTTCTTCCACATCACCAGAAAGTTGACGGCCCTGAGCGTCGCCCGGTCATCGTCGATTTCATAATTCGACAGCAGGCCGGTAAACGCCTCGCCTGACCCGACCAACTGCCCCGCGCCATCGATGGCCGCCACGGTGATCGTTATGGTCTTTCCGCGCTGGTCTTCGCCGAGCAAGATCGCCGAAAGTTCCCGGCTCGGATTCGCCATCTGGATTTCCACGCGGTCGACAGACAGCCCGGACCCATTTACGATGGCCCCCACCGATACTTCCCGGGCAAAGTATCGCTCTCCGCCGAAGTAATAATCGACATCCAGGTTTGTGACTCGGTAGGGCGATGCAAAAGCGCAGCTCACCAACACAACGACGCGCGCCGTCTCGTTCTGAAGGGCAGAAATGAAGGCCGCATCCACGCCCGTTTTCATATGCCGTTGATCCCCTTCAGGGCGATGGAGTTGTAGGCAAACAGGTTGCGCATGAACAGCTCCTTGGAAATCCGGTCTTGCTCGAAGCGCACGCGCATCCGGTGATAGCCGGTAAAGCTGCAGGTAACGATCTCGCCGGCCGCCAGGGGGGCCGCGAACTGTACCCGATCGCTGCTGCCGTCGCCGCCGCCGGTCAGGATCGTGACCCCGGTTTGCTCGACCCCATCGACAAACACCTTTTGTGCCGAAGTGCTTCGACCCGGGATATCGAAAATGCTCGTCGTTCCGTTGCCGGTGCCGCAATACAGGGCGCCATGCACAAACGAAACCGAAGCCAGCAGCGACAGATCATAAATGTTGAAACCTTCATAGGCGCCTTGCCGGGCCAGAAAAAACGCCCAAAGCGTTTGCGCCCCGGACGCCGACAACGCGTTATAGCGCACCGTCACGTCAAACTTCGGGTAGAGCCAGTTTGTTCGGCGCTGCTCGCCACCGCCGCCCAGGGTGACGATGTTGGTCTGCGTGACCGCCGACACGATCAGCGGATAAACGGGCGTCGGGTTTGATTCCGGCCAGGTCGCCATATCAGGTCGCCTTTAAGAGCCGTGACAGCTCATAGCTATGCTTCATCTCGTTGACCAGGGCCGCCGCCACGCCGGCACCGTTGCGCCGCAGGAATTCCACGCCGGTTTGGGTGTCGATGGCGTTGATGCTGAAGGTCGGAGACATATTGATGGTTACCCCGCCGCCAGACATGCCGGCCCCCTTCGGGATCACTCGTTCTCCCCGTTGCAGGATCGCCGGAAACTCATCATAAGCCAGCCCGTCGTGTAACCGTGGGGCCCCGGCAAACACGGCGCGCGGAACAGCCCGGACGGGCGCGGCCGAGTACCCGACCACGCCGCCCTTATGAAATTCTAACGGCAGTTGATATTCGGGAAGATTTGCCGGAGCCCCACCGGCGCCGCCCACGGCGCCGCCAAACAGGCCGGAAAGAAACCCGCCGATGCCGCCCGCGCCGCTCTTTACGCTGTTGGCCATCCACTCGGTGGCCATCTGCGCCAGGGCATCGGCAACTATCTTTTGGAGAGATTCGAAAACGCGCTTGAAGTAATCGCTGAAGTCGTCAAGCTCACCCCGCCAGGTGTCCAGAAACAGGCTTGACAAATTGTCCTGCATCAACTCGGCCGTGTGCTGGCTCAAATCGATCATGGCGCTGGACGTCTCGCGCAGCTTGTCCTCGGCCTGATCCAGATCGCCGAACCAGGTGTCCAGCTCGAAGGTAATGGCGTTATCGCGGGCCACCTGGCGCATCTCTTTCAGAGCCGCCTCGGTGTCGGCCATCCCCTGGACCAGGCTGTCATCGTATTCGGAAAGGGCTTTGACCTCCATTTCGTGCAGGTCATCCCACAGCTTCTGTTGTTCTGCCCTGATCTTGTCCGCCGCGGCGCGCTGGTTTTCCCAGGTCTTACGGAAGCGAACCTCATAGGCGTCCAACTCGCCGAAGGCATCGGTCAATCCTTCGTCAAGGGTCATTTTTTTTAAGGGGGCGACGGCGGGCACATTCGCGGCATCTCCACCATGAGCGCTCTGGAGTAAACCGGTTGATCCGTGTGAACTCAGCAGCGTGGACGGCACGGCCCTTTTTAAACGCTTATCAAGTTCAGCCAGGGCCTCGTCGGTGATCTTGCCCAGCTCTCGCCAGCTTTCGCCAATGCTGCCGATGTTCGAATTAAAGTGCTCCAGCGTCTCGTTGATCAGGACCAGCCCGCCGACGATCTTGGCCGGCCCCCAGCCTCCGAACACCACCCGACCCACAATGCCGTATCCGGCCGCCGTGGTGATCTCGGAAGGAATGGCGTTAAACACATCCACCATGCGCTTCAGGCTGGCCGTGGTGGTATCCACAAAGCCGTCCACGCGCTGGGCCACCAGGTCCTTGTTGGCACCGATCCAGGCGTTGGTCTTGCTTATTACGTCGGTGTAGGCCGGTATCAGCGATTCTCCGATATTGGCCCGCAAGTCCTTCATCTGCGCATCGAGGATACGCTGCTGCCCGGCCAAATCCCCGCTCGTGCGGCCAAAATCGCCTACAGCCGCGCCGGCCCCCTCCATGACCAGGGCATAGGTGGCCATGGCCTTTTCGATATTGGTCAACTCTTTAGCCGTGGACTTGCCGGTCTCTGCCAGCGCCTTATGCTCCACCGCCGCCGCGTTGATCGTGGGAATGTAGCGTTGCAGCGAGTCGTACTCGCCGCGGAAGGCCGATTGCATCGACTCGATGACCTGGGTGGCACCGCCCGATACATTTTGAAAAGAGGTGATGTCCGAAGACAACTTGATCATGCTGGTGGAAACCTTGGCCGCCTCATCAGCCCCGGCCCCGAGCTGCAAAAACATGTTGCCCATGCTGCCCACGGCGTCCAGGGCCTCTTGCTTTGCCAGGCCCATCGAGACGGCCGCGCCATCGGCCCAGCGCGAAAGCGCCGCGCCCTGCTCGCCACCAAACAAGGTGTTGACCTTGCTGACCGTCTCGCGCATGTCGCTGGCAGCGCTGGTCACCGAGTTGATGCCCGACACCACCGCGCCGATACCCACACCAGCAGCCAGCCCGGCCAGGGCGCCCTTCAGCACGTTGACCGTCCCCGCCAGCGACTGCATATTATTGCGCACAGAAGCAAAGGCGGCGTCCGTCTTTTGCTTGGCATCCAGCAGGATCGACAGCTTGACATCGGTCATCGGGTCACCTTCAAAGGGGTTGACGCTTTGGTTCTAAATGCGCTCGCCGCGCAGCTTGCGGACAAAATTGCTCCGGATGTTGGCCCGCGCCGTTTTTTCGTGGGCGTCCCAGAACGGATCGATGATCGGGCGGGCCGGGGTGCGCAAGCTAGCCGTGCTCTTGCGCAGGAAAAAGACATTGCGCCGCCGGCTCTTTTTTCCGCCGAACATGGCGCGATCGACCAAAGAGCCCTGACCGCGCAAGTACTCGCGGATGCTCTCGTTGCGCCGCCGGAAGTAGGGCGCATCGGCCGAAGTGGTAAAGCCTTCCTGATGGGCCTGGGCAATCTTGCGCCAGGAGGCCGACGATGCCGTGCCCACAAAACCGATCTTCAGCGAGAAGGGGGACTGCCCGGCAACCTCGTACCCGATGGCCCGCGACAGCTTCTGCAATGGGTTGTTGCCCCTCAGTCTGCCGCCCTGGCCCAGCGTGCGCCGGATCATCGACAGCGGCGCAAAGCGCCGACCGCCGGGCGCCCCCTTGCGGATCTCGGCCCGCAGCAAGCGCATCAGGCGGAAACCCTCCACGCGCACCGCCGTGTTTTCGGCCTTTATGGCATCGGCCTGGGCTCTTCGGACTTCGGCCTCGGCTTTTGAAAGCCCATTAACGATCGCCGTTACTTGCAGCATCGCCACCACCCCGTTCCGATGATCGACCCAGCTCGAAACGCTCCAGCACCTGGATCTTGCGCCACAGCCCCAGCGACCACTCCAGCCCCAGCCAGCGCGCGCACATGCGCACGGCCACGTAATCCAGACCCAAGCGCCCACAGCCACCCGAACGCCACTGCGTGCACACCGCCATCCATAATTTCCAGGCCTCTTGATTCTCCGGCCACAGCACCGGTGCCGCGGCGTCCCACTGACAGGCATCGCACGGTGTCGGCTCCTTGAGCTTTTCGCTCCACTTTCGGCACTCGGCGCATCGCTCTAATTGCTCCCTGCCTGAGCGATAGGCCCAGGCGTCGGCAAGTTTTTTTCCTCTTCCCTTTTGCCCCAGGTCTCGGCCACAATGGCATCGAAGAGACTTCTGCAATCGGGCAGCGTCAAAGCCTCCAGGCGATCTGCGGAAACCTGCGTCAGCAGCACCGCATCCAGCTTGGCGCCGTAGTTCTCGACCGTGATGCCTTCGGACAGCCCGCCCGCCGTTATCCCGAGGGGCTCCAGTTCCCTGGTCTGCCCGCGCGTAAGCGGCTTGACCTGGATCACCTCGCCATCGCTTAATTTTACTTCCCGCATGATTCTCCGCCGCTCCTTTTGCTCTCCGCCCGTTTGAAGCGCGACCCGGCCCCGGCCCGTTACTTCCGAAACCGGATCGTGTTGCCTCCAGCGCACCGGCCCCTTGCCGGCCCGCATTCTGCCTTGTTATGCGTGCTGGTCGATGTTGGTCAGCCGCATGACCACCGCCGAGGCCTCCGACCCGTTGGTGTAAAAACCCTGGTAATCGAGCGTTACCACCAGCCCCCGGGGGGTGCTGATCGGAACGCCGGTGACCGCCACTTCCACTTCCTGGATTTCGACTTCGAAAGCGTTGGTGGTGGTGTCGGTGAGCGTCAGCTTCAGACTCGTTTCCGTGACATTGAGACCCTTGTTGATCAGCGCAAATGCCGCATCGTCGCACAAGCACACCAGTTGTCCCGACACCCCCACCACGCCTTCCGGAATATCTCCGCGCACGCCGCCGCCACCGATGACGAACTGCTCGCCGTCCAGGTCCATGTCCACGTTGATCGAAATGGTGCGGGCATTGGCCATGGCCGAACCGGCTTCGAGGATCGCGGCCTGGAAGTTGGCCACACGGTCGAGCATGGCCACGGCATCGGTGGGCGAAGCGTCAATTGACGAAGTATCGTTGAAATCAAAATCCGCGCCCATAACGTTCATGGTGGCCACCAATTCGCCGTCGCCGCCGACCTCCATGGCAAAAGAGGCGATCTTGCAGCCGACGTACTTTTCAAACGTGGTCGTCAGGTCGGCCAGTTGCTTTTCCAAAGTGAAGAACGGCTGGGAAGAGGGCACCTTGAATTCGTGGATAAACGCCCGACAGGTCCAGGTGATGCCGTCATCGACCACGGTAGCGCCGATGGTGGTCGGCCAGGTGGGCTCGCTGGCGCCGCTGGACCCAGTATCCGTCGTCGCCTCGTAGTAGCGGCCGTTGGGCACCGTGGGGATCACCAGCGCACCGGATGCATAGTTGTTGGTCGCCTGCCAGGTGGCCGCCGCGCCCCCGGCGGTCACCGGATCGCCGAACATCAGTTGCAGCCAGTACCACAGCGCCCGGCCGTCGACCGGGATCACCAGCGGGCCGCCCACATCCTTGTTCCCGCGGAACGGCTGCACCGGGTTGCGCCCGCCGGTCATGGTGCCGGGCTTGTTGATCGATTGACTGGGCAGTACATCACACGAATTGAACGGAACCTTGACCGCATCCGTGGCCTTGGTGGAAATGTCGGACTGCACGCCGATGAGCACCGCCGCGGTAGAACCTTTTTGCTGTGCCATAGTTTTCTCCTATGCCGCGACCGGTGCCGGGCATGCGCCCGCCGGCCGGAAGTCGTCAAATCAATCCAGGGGCGCCTGGCCCATCACCAGCAGCTCTTCGATTTCCAGCGCCAGAAAGCCGTCCACGTAGTCATGGGCACCCAGGGTATCGGTGGCCTGATCGGCCGCGATGATCGTCATGCGGTCGGGCAGGGCGCCGGACACGGCAGCAAGCAAAAGCGCCAGACCGTCGCCGATGGCCTCAAGCCCAGTCGGTTCCACCAGGTTTCCCACGCCCGTTTCCGCCATGCCCGCCACGCGCAAACCCATCCAGGCCGAAAGCCCATAAGCCACCGCCCGCTTGTCCTGGGCCGCCCGCCGCTCCGGATCTCCGAACGCCACAAACGGGCGGTGGC
>Ga0209417_1001536_pt1 | contig 41723 bp, 39 predicted proteins | sample RifGroF2_FD_184002 | JGI IMG/M metagenome (GOLD analysis project Ga0209417, IMG submission 184002) | Groundwater microbial communities from Rifle, Colorado, USA - Groundwater F2 (SPAdes) (version 2) | ecosystem: Environmental > Aquatic > Deep subsurface > Groundwater | place: Rifle, Colorado... | reverse complement strand
TAATAAAATACCTGAACACCACCCAACACTCCAATAATTAGCCTCCCCTCCCCCGACTCATGACTCCCGACTCATGACCCCCGACTGCTTGTATCCCAAATCACCTTTCCCCGTCCCCATTGTAATTAATATAATAAGGATATCGATGCCACCATTATATATATCCAGCATAGCCTCTTTGCATAAGCTCCCGCGCGCCGTCACGCCTGCCGGCACCACCAAGAAAAAGCCAAAACAAGCCCGCGCCCGCAAAGCGCTTAAAAAGAAGAAATAGCGCGCCATGAATCTATCCACAAAACGCATAATGCTCACCGGCGGTGCCGGCTTCCTGGGCTCATTCGTGGCGGAAAAACTTAAGGCCCGCGGTTGTAAAAATGTTTTTATTCCGATCGAGCAGGAATACGACCTTACCAAAGCCGCAGCAATAGAAGCCGCTCTTAAAGCCGCAAAGCCGGATGTTGTCATCCACCTGGCGGCCAAAGTAGGGGGTATAGGAGCCAACAGAGAGAATCCCGGCAGCTTCTTCTATGACAACCTGATGATGGGCGCCCAGCTAATGGAGCAGGCCCGCCAGCACGGGGTGGAGAAGTTTGTGGCCTTGGGAACTATCTGCGCCTATCCCAAATTCGCTCCCGTACCATTTAAAGAAGAAGACCTCTGGAACGGCTACCCCGAAGAAACCAACGCCCCCTATGGCCTTGCTAAAAAGATGCTGCTGGTGCAGAGTCAGGCCTACCGGCAACAGTATGGGTTTAACTCCATTTTCCTCCTGCCTGTAAATCTCTACGGCCCCAGGGACAATTTTAACCCGGGTTCTTCCCATGTAATCCCCGCCTTGATCAAAAAGTGTGTGGAAGCCGTGAAAACAGACGCAAAAGAAATAACCGTCTGGGGTACAGGCAAAGCCACCAGGGAATTTCTGTATGTAGAAGACTGCGCCGAAGCCATCGTGCTGGCTACCGGGAAATACAACTCCCCTGAGCCGGTAAATATCGGGGCTGGTTTCGAAATAACCATTAAAGACCTAGTAATACTTATAGCGAGGCTTACTGGCTTTAAAGGCAAGATTCGTTGGGATCGCACAAAGCCTAACGGGCAGCCCCGGCGGATGCTGGATACTAATCGGGCCTCGAGGCAGTTTGGGTTTAAGGCTAAGGTGAAGTTTGAAGAGGGATTGAGGAAGACAATTGCTTGGTATAAATAACCAGTGTTGTGGCTTTACGCAATCTGAATCCAATAAAGTGTAACTATGATAAACCTTAAAGATGCGATCTCCAGTAGGATAAAAAATGTTTTTATATCCATGGCTTGGTATCGTCATATTGAACAGGATAAGAAGTTCCGACCAGATTTGATAAATCAGTGTTTTGCCGACAGGAAGAGCAGTATTAAGAATGAGGCTATATTTACGCGCATAGCTGTTTCCTATAACAAGGCTAAAAAGGCCCAGGCAAAAGCTGCTGATATGTACCAGGTCGGCAGTGAGTGGGTTCATATATACGACAACTATATGGGGGAAATAGTTTCAGCCCTTAAGTCAGCTGATATAGGTTCAATTAACCGGATATATAACAACTTCTTTCGCGAGCGGTGCAGCGTGGGGCTACATGGTCTCCCAGTGAATATGTTTAAAAACTATTTTTCCGGGAAGGTCAGCCGTATGCACGCTAAACTGTTTCTTAAAGATGCTGTTTACCGGCATAATCTGTGGGATATTACTGTCGGGAAACTAAATGGTATTGCTTCGCTCAAGGGACCGTTGTTGGGGAATCCTTACGGCTATTATGTCGATGGCACTTTTATAGAAGCCAGCGCTCAATATCAGCATTATTATGCGACCATGATAGGAAGATTGGCTAAAAGCGGTACGCATCGCACTATACTTGAGCTCGGGGGAGGGTTCGGCGGTATGGCGTATTACCTTATGCGGGACAATACGAATTTAACATATCTGGATTTCGATTTGCCGGAGAATTTTGCCCTTACCTCGTTTTATCTGCTGAGCGCTTTCCCAGATAAAAAGATCGCTTTGTATGGTGAGGTGGATCTTGAAACAGATGATATCACGGCTTATGATGCGGTATTAATGCCGAATTTTGAAATCGAAAAGGTGAAAGACAATACTGTGGACCTTGTGTTTAATTCGTATAGTCTGGCGGAGATGTCGCGTGAAGCTGTAAAGAACTACTTCAAGGTCTTTAACCGGGTGACAAATAAATTTATTTATCATGTGAACCACACTAAACGGGGGCCGATGAAGGCAGATGAATTCCCTGTGGACACCGATAAGTATGAGCTTGTTTACAGAGCCCCTGCCCTGTGGAACATGGCATTGAATCCTTGGATGGATGAATACGAGTGTCTGTATAAGCACAAGCAGCTTGAGTTTCGTGTGTAGTTATTTGCAATGTGGTTACACCCTGCTTGCCATGCTTGAATAAATCTTTCAGGCATTCTTTAAAAATTCACAATGAATCCCATTGGTAATACTTCTTTCCTGGAACATTTTCATCAATTTCGAAGCGCGGTGGGCGTGGACAGGGCGGTGTTTTACTCTATTTTGTCACGTGCCTTCTTTACGTTGGGCAACCTTATTACCGTTCCATTGATCCTGACCCGGCTGACAGCGGTCGAGCAAGGCTTCTATTATACGTTTGGGAGCATCCTGGCCATGCAGGTCTTTCTTGAGCTGGGGTTCGGCCAGGTTGCAATACAGTTGGTCGCACATGAGGCCGCGCACGTTGTAATCGATTTGAAAACCGGGATATCCGGGACAAAGGGGAGCCTCGACCAGTTTTCTGCTACTGTCAGGTTCGTCCGGAACTGGTATATCGTGCTGGCCATTATTGTCGGCATATTCCTTTTTCCTGCCGGTGCTTGGTTTTTTTCTGCTTCATCGCGCGGGTCATCCGCCGACTGGCTTGGCCCTTGGACTATAATGGTGCTGAGCACCGCCGGCGGGGTAGTCGTGCGCAGCCTAAGTGCGATAATCGAGGGGATGGGCTTTGTAGCGGAATCGATCCGTGTGAATTTGTGGGGGGGAGCGACTCAAGTCCTTTTAACCATAATCGGATTACTCTCCGGATTTAAGCTGTATTCAGTTCCGCTCGCCGGCGCCGTAGCGCTGATAATAAACTTTGCTTTTATCTGGCATCTGTCTCACGCTGTTATTCGTGCCACGGACGACCTTGGCAAAGAAATCCGTATTGATTGGAGAGCGGATGTCCTGCCCTACCAGTGGCGCATCGCTTTGAGCTGGATGTCCGGTTGGTTCATTTTTAGCGCAATGCTCCCTGTGGTGTTTCGACAGTTAGGTCCGGAAGAAGCGGGCCGTTTTGGATTAGCTGTCAGCATCTCCACTTTTATAAGCACGTTCGCGGTTAATTGGTCATCCACGAAATCCGCTATCTTTGGACAGATGGCTTCACGGAAGGATTGGAAATCTATGGATTCCCTTTTCTGGAAGGTGACACCATTAGCTGTAGGTTGTGCCGGTATTATTTCTTTAATCGCAGTCCTTCTGGTTCCGCATCTGGGCACATGGGTTCCCCGCTTTTCGGGTCGGGTGCCGGAATTGGGCGTGCTATTATGCTTATGCTCGGCTTCGGTCCTGAACCAGATAGTTTTCGCTCAGTCGTACTATCTTCGGGCGCATAAACGCGAGCCATTTCTGGCTAATTCTGTTTTTGGGGCTGTTGCTATGGGAGTGGGACTATTCTGTTTTCCGCATGCGTCCGCCTTTTCCATAGCCGCGATGTATGTCACTCTTTCGGTAGTCGGCCTTGTGTGGGCTAGCATTGTTTTTGTTTCTTGTCGTTCCCGTTGGCATAGCAATTACAATGAAATCATTATTTAACCGCGGTCTAAGTGCGTAAGTCGATCTTATGGAAAACAAGAAGATATTGTCAATTTGTATCCCGACATATAATCGTTCGGAATATCTTGAGAGAACCCTGCTTTCTATCGTAAATCAGAAACGGTTCCAGGAAACGAGTGATGTCGAAATCGTTGTGTCCGATAATTGCTCTTCTGATAATACAGGGGATGTTGTGCAAAAATTTATCGGGTTGTATCATGAGAAGATACGTTATTACCGAAATCCCGAGAATATTGAGGATTTGAATTTCGGTCGGGTTCTGTCGTATGGTGACGGGGTATATCTGAAACTTAACAACGACACGCTCGTTCACCACCCGGACAGCCTTGATCATATTCTTGATGTAATAAACGATGCCCGCAAACCCGTAGAGATATCGGGAACTAGGGGAACCGGGCGCAAGGCTATAATATTCTTTTCAAATGGTACGCTTAAGAGCTTTTCCATCCGCAGTTGTGACTGTCTGGATTCTTTTGTTAAAGTTGCCTCTTTTCATTCAACATGGATCGGCGGTTTCGGTGTCTGGAAGGATGAATATGATTCGATAGACAACTTCACCGAGATGGCTAAGTTGAAATTGATAAGCGCTGTTCTGTTTCGGCAAATATCCTTTAACAGAAGGGTTCTGGTCGACAACCGTAAGTTGTTCGACCCGATACCTCCGCCTTCTAGAGGCGGATATAATATTTACCAGATATTCGTCGCTAATTATATTGGACTTTTGGAGAAATACAGTGATATCAACAAGATTTCACCACGCACCATTTTTATTGAGAAAGGCAAGTTGCTGATAAAATTCCTGGTTCCTTGGTTCATAAATATCAGGAAAGACCGGAAGCGCTACCATTTTGATCAGAAACGGGGCTTTTCGATAATAGTTGCTAGATATTGGGCACATCCGGCGTTGTATTTTGGAATCTTCTATCTGGCTTTCCGCTTGGTTCAGTATTCCTTCAGGGAAATGTGCGGAGCTTTCTTTATTAAAACAAATGCAACATTATAAAAAGGCATTAAAAGAATTGGTTTTGGGTTCGCTTTGGTTGGCGGGGCGCCTGTGGTCCTATGTTTATCCGCATAGCCTTAGTGACAAGGTTTCGTTATTGCGTACTGCTCTGTATTCGGCTTGGCTATCACGGAAGTTCAAGCATTACGGCAAAAGGACATTTATCTACTCCCCTTGCTGCCTTTGGGGTGAGCAATATATTTCCATCGGCGACAGGTCCTCTGTCGGCAAGAATGCCGCTCTTACGGCCTGGGACCATTATGGGGCTGAAAGCTTTTCGCCTCAGATCACTATCGGGAATAATGTTTCAATCGGGGTCAGCAGCCATATTACCGCGATCAATAGAATTGAGATAGGCGACAACGTGCTCACCGGGAAACATATCACCATTACCGACAACTCTCACGGTAAGTGTGACCTATCCTCTTTTAACCTTCCGCCTGCGGCCAGGCCGCTGCATTCCGCAGGCCCTGTTGTTATCGAGGCGGGGGTCTGGCTGGGAGATAAGGTAACTATCCTGCCAAACGTGCGTATTGGCAAGAATGCGGTGATCGGCGCTAATTCCGTGGTGACAAAAGATATCCCGGCAAACTGTGTTGCCGGGGGAATACCGGCTAAGGTAATTAAGTCTATTGGATGATGCTGGAAATGAATCATAAAAAAGCTAAAGTCCTTGCCTTCTACTTGCCGCAATTCCATCCGATACCGGAGAATGATGCCTGGTGGGGCAAGGATTTTACGGAATGGACGAATGTAACTAAAGCAAAACCTCTGTATAAGGGGCATTACCAGCCGTTCGTCCCGGGAGAGCTTGGGTATTATGATCTGCGCCTGCCCGAGGTTAAAGAAGCCCAGGCTCGGCTGGCGAAAGAAGCTGGCATTTCTGCTTTTTGCTACTGGCATTATTGGTTCGGCGGCGGCAAGCAATTACTCGAAAAGCCGCTGCAGGATGTAATTCAGTCTGGGAAGCCGGACTTCCCTTTCTGCCTGGCTTGGGCGAACCATTCCTGGCAGAAGAAGTCATGGAATAGCGCTGTCTCTAGGTTATCAAAAGAGCTTCTGATTGAGCAGCGGTACCCTGGCCGGAAGGATGTCGATGCTCATTTCTACGCCATGCTGCCTGCGTTCAGGGACAGCAGGTATTACCGGCTGCATGATAAGCTGGTTTTTGTTTTCTTTTGTGCGGAGGACATTCCCGAGCCGGATTACTTCATTGACCGGTGGCAGAAATTAGCGGCAGATAACGGGCTGCCGGGGTTCTTTTTTGTCGGTCACACCTCAATGGTCAGTAATTTAGAAACGCCACTTTATAGGAGGATGGACGCCGTTAATCTGCATCTGCTGCACGATACTTTTAATTCCAAGCGGTATTACAGGCTGCTCGCCTGGCTTCTGGACAGGCCTTTGAATACGGTCCCATACTCAAAGGCAATATGTGACTGGGAGAGCGATTTGTTCAGGCAGGCTCGGGTATTTCCTATGATCTACCCTAATTGGGACACAACTCCAAGAATAGGTGTGACCGGTTCTGTATTGCATGGGTCTACTCCGGTATTGTTTAAAAATCACATTGATCGTATTATGGCGCTGATTGCGGGGAAAGAGGATTCGGATAAGGTGATTTTTCTTAAATCCTGGAATGAATGGGCGGAAGGCAATTACATGGAGCCTGACCGTAAATTCGGCAAGGGTTATATCCAAGCGTTAAGCGAAGCTTTGTTTGAGAACATGCAGCATTTATAGTATGACGGATCAGGCTATCACATTTAAGGCGTCTGTGCCGCGTTTCTGGCAGCTTAAGAAGATCGAGCTGGTGCTGTTCCTTGCCAGCATCTTATGCGTCCTGCCCGCCTTGCATCTGGCTCCTTCTATTGAAGGCTTTGCCCTGCTCTTGCCGTTATTCGTTTTCTTTATATACAAACCTGAGGCGGCCCTGGCTTTTTTCTTCAATGGGACGATAGTCTATTTTTACCTGCTGTTCAAACTGGACCGGCAGACTTCCAGTCTTTCAACGGCCATATTTTACGCATTCCTGCTCCTCCCTGTTATTATTAACCGCCTGCTGGCTTTAAGCAAAGGCAGGCCCAGTTTCAAGATTGGCCGCGCCGATGGGATATTCTTCCTGTTCCTGGGCCTTATTCTGGTTAGCTATGCGGTTATGGGTACCGGCAATGAGTCCGCCTTAAAGAAACTCAGTTTCCTTCCCTTGTTCGTGGTTGTGCCGTATTTGGGTATCCGCACCCTGAATACAACTGTGCGAGTAAAATGCTTCTTGAATTACACTGTGCTGGTAACTGCACTGCTTATCTTGCCCGCATATTATGAGCTTCTGTTTAATCCCTTCTTTGCCGGAGTTGCGCGGTTTTCGATGTATCGGCTGGATTCCGGAATCACCGGCGAAAGCACCAATAATCCTATCCTTTTCGGTATGACTTTCGCGGTTCTGGCGTTGATCCTGATAATCTGGATGATGGAAACAAAAAGGGCCTATTTTGCAAACCTGTCTAGCATCGCACCCTCCGTATATTTGATTTTTGCGAGCGGATCCCGTGGCGCCATGCTTTCTTTCCTTCTCGCGCTGGTATTTTACTTGACTATTATTAATAAGTTCAGCCTCCGTAAGATATTGGCTGTACTGTTCTTCTCGGGATTGATCTTCTCGGTGTATAAGCTCCTGCCGGAGACTAGCCTGGAGTTGTTGGAGTATAGCGTGAGCCAGGGTGCGCGGGTAGAAGATGGCAGTTCCATCGCTATACGCAATGCGCTGTGGAAATCAGCGCTGGATGATTTTTTGGAACATCCGGTTGCCGGTGTGGGCTTTGGTAATTCAGTCGGTGGTACGGGTCATCCGCATAACCTTATCCTTGAAGTCGCCGCCGAGTACGGTTTCCTGGGTCTGTTGCTTCTAATAGCCTTCATCTATGTTGTTGCCCTGCGAGTGTCCGCTATCAGCGCGTTGCATGTCGCGGATGAGGCTGGGATATTATTCAGGATCGCGCTGACAGCCTGTTTCTACGCGTTTGTGGAAGCGATGTTCAGCGGCTACCTTACCCAACAGAGCTATTTGTTTATTCTCATCGCGCTGATCTTGTCGATAGCAGACATCATAACGGGTAAGGAAAAGCAATTGCGTTCCGGAGCAGGCTGACAGCCCCGATATGGCGAAGTAATATTTCCGGGGACCAGCAGCTTTTTACGTGGCCTATCACGCTTTTTGATAAAATATCCAATAAGTCTGTTGCGGCGTATTCCCCGGGGGTTATTCACTTATCGCATATGTGGTGTTACAAATGAATGTTAATGCTTCTCGTGGCAACAATAAGCCTGCTAAGGTGTGGATACTGCAGCCCGAGATAAATCATTACGGGGTCGCGGTCTGGGATGAAATAATAAATTTGGGGGGGGCGGATGGCGCCTACACCCTGAAAGTCAATGGCACGCTTTCGAATGGCGGTGCGTTCGGAGGGGGGGAGCGGGACTATTTTGTCGATTGCCCCTTGGAAAACTTTAAGCGCTTCGGAATAGGCCTAAGCCGTTGGCCGACTGTAGTCCAATTGTTCAAGGCCGACAAGCCGGATGTCCTGGTAATGTATGCAAATCCTAGAAATATAGATTGCTGGCGTATCCCTAAATTGTGCAGACAGTTGGGGATCCCTGTGATAATGTGGAGCAAAGTTCATAGTTATTCCAGATTCGCGGCGGTAATGAAATATTTCAAGCCGCATTTCTTTTCCAGGTTCGATTATGCTGTTTGCTATGGGGAATCCTCCAGGGAAGAACTATTAACATACCGCTTCCCCGCTGACAGGATATATGTGGCGAACAATACCATTGATACCCGGCGGATATTCTCCGACGGTGCGAGAATCATTGAGCGCGGTAAAGTGCTGCGGCACCAGGCAGGGCTGGATGGTAAAAAGGTGCTCCTTTGTATCGGGAGGATGGACCCGGAAAAACGTCATATGGACCTGCTCAAGGCTTGGCCGCAGATCTCCGCCCTGGATAAAGACTTCGTTCTCGTAATTGTGTCAGGTGGGCCGCTTTTGCAGACGATAAGGGAAAAAGCCAAGGAAATAGATGCAGAACGGATCATTGTAACCGGGCGTGTTCCCGAAGGTGATGATTATGCGTGGATCTCCACTTGCGATATCGGGATTTACCCTGGTGCCGTTGGCCTGGCCATTAATATTTCGCTTGCCTTCGCCAAGCCCACGATCATAGCCGATGAATACGGCGCGGATTCCGAGATCCTCCTTGAGGGAGTTACAGGGTGGCGCTTTAAAAGAGGAGATCTGGCTGATATGTCCCGCGTAGTCGGTGATGTGCTCCGGTCTCCGGAGAAGGCCGCGCGTATTTGCGAAAACGCTCGGGTACTTATGCGCGACAAGATAACCATTGATAACATGGCCAGGAATGTGGATAAAGCTATACGGGCAGCACTTATAAGTTGAACTGGAACTTCCAGGAGGGATCTTTATGCGTATCAGTGTATTCGGGCTGGGCTATGTCGGAGCGGTCTCTTGCGGGTGTTTAACAGATTTAGGCCATACTGTAATAGGTGTTGATGTTTCCCAAGCCAAGGTTGACCTGATAAACCAGGGAAAACCGCCGATTATCGAAGAGCGCTTGGAAGCACTACTGCAGAAGGCTATAAAGGCCGGTTCGCTTTCCGCTACTACCGATCCCGAAGCCGCGGTTAAGAATTCTGACGTGGCTCTTATCTGCGTAGGGACCCCGTCTACCCGTTCAGGCGCCGTTACCACTAAGTTCCTGGAAACCGTAGCCCGCCAGATCGGTGAGGCGGTGGCCAAAAATGCACCGAAGCATTTTGTAATAATGCTGCGCTCAACATCGCTGCCCCATGTCCATGAGCTGGTTATGCACTTGTTGGAGAAGCATAGCGGCAGGAAAATGGGCGAGGGTATAGGGTATGTCTGCCATCCCGAGTTCCTTCGGGAAGGGGTTGCTGTGGATGACTTCTATAATCCCCCGAAGATAGTGTTCGGGGCCACGGACCGTCTTACTGAAGAGGTTTGTAAACAACTGTATCCGGGGATCACTGCTCCCACTTTTTTTGTCCCGCCCAAGGTGGCGGCAATGGTTAAATACGCCGATAACTGTTTCCATGCCTTAAAGATTACTTTCGGCAACGAAGTGGGCCGAATCTGCCACGAATTGGGAGTAGACAGCCATGCCGTGATGGATATTTTCTGCGCCGATAAAAAGCTTAATATTTCTGCGCGGTATCTTAAGCCGGGATTCGCCTTCGGTGGATCATGCCTGCCGAAGGACTTGCGTGCTATAGTCGACCAGGCCAGGGAAAAAGCCATCGATCTGCCGGTGATGAGCGGGATGCTTAAAAGCAATGTCGCCCAGATCGATGCCCTTCTTGGCAGGGTCACCGGAGAGAAAAAACTTAAAGTGGGGCTGGTCGGATTAGCCTTTAAGGAAGGGACGGACGATGTCCGTGAGTCACCTATGGTCTCCGTCGTTGAACAATTGACCGGCAAGGGTTATGACGTCAGGATATATGACGAGCATTTGTCCCCGCAGTCCTTGGTCGGGACCAACCGTTCCTTCGCTTTTGGAGCCATACCGCATCTGATAGAGATGATGGATCAGAATCTGCAGGATGTGGTTTCCGGCTGCGATATCGTGGTTGTAAGTCACAAGCTGACCGCGGCGGTATGGGCCAAGATGCAATTCAAGCCTGGCCAGCGCATCATAGACCTTGTAGGTATTACGGAGTTGCGTAACACACCCGGTTATGAGGGCTTGTATTGGTGAGAACCCCGACTATGAAAAACAGGTTATTCCTGTATGTCCAGGAAGTTGTTCACGCGCTGGTGTGGTTCATCCGGCATGTTGAGGGCCGGTATAAAGTTGACGAAATAGACTTTATCCGTCCTTACGTGAAAGATGGAGATATCTGTCTGGATGTGGGAGCGCAAGCTGGCGACTGGACTAAACCGCGTTCGCGGCTTGTCCCCAGGGGGCGGGTATACGCTTTTGAGGCGTTGCCTTTAACGCTATGGATATACTCATGAAGACCTGTTCAGTTTATTCGCCGGACTTAATTACACTGCTTTCCATGGCGGGCATCGGGATGGGGAAAGCGGGATCGTCCCGGTTACCTCCGGGACCTATCCCGGCAATGGGGATGTAATCTTCATACCTTTAGAACATACGGGTTAAAATTAACAATATGGACGAAAAAGAATTATACGAGAGGCAATATGGTGAGAAATTGCTTTCCGCCGGGCCTCCTTCATTCCCGGCGCTTAGGCGTTGGCTGCACAGATTTGATTTAAGTCGCCATGAACTTGCGTTGTCTTTGCTCCGTCCCGGCGAGGCTTTGCTTGACGTCGGTTGTGGCGACGGTAAATTTATAGCTAAGGCTGCACCGCATTTTTTCGAGCTGCACGGCATAGATATTTCGCAGTACCGTATCAGCGAGGCCGAAAAGAAGTTGAAGGGGCTTTGTGATTCCGGCAAAAAAATAACGCTCCGCCAAGGGAACATCAGTTCAGCACTCCCTTTTGCGGACAATACTTTCGATACTGTAACGTGCCTTGCAGTGATCGCGCTCGTATACGACCCGTATTTCCTCGTCAAAGAACTGCGGCGTGTGTTGAAAAAAGACGGGGTGTTGATCGCAGAAGTTCCCAATGTCGCATATATCAAACAGCGGTTCCGGCTGTTGTTCGGGGAGCTCCCGATAGTTTCTACCCCGCATGACTGGGAGAGGGTAGGCTGGGACTGCGGTCATCTGCACTATTTTACGAAAAAGACTTTTTGTGGCCTGCTCCGGGACTGTGGGTTCGATGTGCTTACCGTCACTGGTTCCGGCTTCTGTGCTAAATTGCGCAATTTCTATCCGGCCTTGTTAACAGGGGATATTTGCGTGGTAGCTGAAAAACGCTGATGGCCGGCTGCGAGAACGCGTGGTAGCCTTTAGATAAGGAGTTAGCGTGCATAATTTCTCTGGTAGAAAAGTCTTGATTACCGGCGGGCTTGGGTTTATCGGTTCAAACCTGGCGCGCCGCCTGGTAGAGCTCAGCGCGCAGGTTACGCTGGTGGACAGCCTGATCCCTGAATATGGCGGCAACTTGTTCAATATTGAAAGGATAAAGGACAAAGTTAAGGTCAATGTCTCCGACGTGCGCGACGAGCATAGCATGCGCTCCCTGATACAGGGGCAGGACTTCCTGTTTAACCTGGCGGGGCAGACCAGCCATATGGATTCCATGCAGGACCCCGAAACCGACCTGGAGATTAACTGCCGCGCGCAGCTTGCCATTTTGGAATCCTGCCGCAAATATAACCCGGGGATCAAGATAGTTTTTGCAAGTACCCGGCAGATCTACGGAAAACCGGATTACCTGCCGGTAGACGAAAAACACCTGCTGCGGCCTACCGATGTTAACGGCATTAATAAAATGGCGGGGGAGTGGTATCACATCCTTTACAACAATGTTTACGGCATCAGGGCTTGCGCCCTCAGGTTGACCAACACCTATGGCCCGTGCATGCGGATAAAAGACGCCCGGCAGACTTTTCTGGGGATCTGGGTTAAACTCCTGCTGGAGGGGAAACCTTTTGAAGTGTGGGGCGGGGCGCAACTGCGGGACTTTACTTATATAGATGACGCGGTAGACGCTTTTTTGCTGGCTGGTGCTAAAGACGAAGCAAATGGTAAAGTTTTTAACCTGGGCGGTTGCGAAGTGGTAAGCCTGCGTGATCTTGCTAACCAATTAGTGGCGGTTAATGGCGGCGGCGCGTTCCAGGAGCGCGAATTCCCCGCCGAGCGCAAGCGTATAGATATCGGCGACTATTACGCCGATGACCATTTGATCCGTGCCGAGTTGGGCTGGGCCCCCAAGGTAGACCTTAAGAAGGGGTTGGCAGCTACACTGGGCTACTATCGCGTCCAGCTCAAAAACTACTTATGAAGAGATCCCATCCGCATCTAGTGAAACAGAGCAATCCCAAAGCCGGCTACCTGTCCCATAAGTCTGAAATTAAGGCGGCGATCCAGCGTGTGCTTGAAAGCGGCTGGTATATTCTTGGGCATGAAGTGGACGCGTTTGAGAAAGCTTTTGCCGCTTATGTAGGCGTTAAGCACGCCATTGGCGTAGCTAACGGTACCGACGCCTTAGAACTGGCCTTGCGCGCTTGCGGCGTGGGGCCGGGGGACTTGGTATTTACCGTCTCCCACACCGCAGTAGCTACCATTGCCGCTATCGAGCTGGCAGGGGCAACCCCGGTGTTCATAGATATCGACCCCGCAACGTACACCATGGACCCGGATAGCCTGGCCAGGGCGCTAGCCAGGCCCCTTAAAGGGCGGCCCAAGGCGGTAATCCCGGTTCATTTATATGGTCAGCCGGCTGATATGCCCGCAATTCTGAAGGTAGCCCGCCGCTATGGTTTAAAAGTTGTAGAGGACTGCGCCCAGGCGCACGGCGCCAGGCTGCAAGGGCGCATGGCCGGCACCTGGGGGGATATGGCGGCTTTCAGCTTTTACCCCACCAAGAATTTAGGCGCTTTAGGCGATGGCGGCATGGTCGTTACCAATAATGCGGCGCTTGCTGAAAAAGTGCGGCTGCTGCAACAATACGGCTGGCGCCAGCGCTATATCAGCGCCGTTCCTGGCTGTAATTCACGCCTGGACGAGATACAGGCTGCGGTCCTGCGTGTTAAGCTGCAAAGCCTGGATAAGGAAAATACAAAGCGCGGCAAATTGGCCGGGCTCTACGCCAGTAGGATTGCGGGGCATTCACTTACCTTGCCTGCTATTATGCCCGGCGCGGAACACGTCTTTCATCAATTTGTAGTGCGCACCTCTCGCCGGGACGACTTGCGGGCTTACCTTGAACAGCTCGGCATAAAAACCCTTATCCATTACCCGGTGCCGGTGCATCTCCAGCCCGCCTATAAGGGCAGGGTTAAGCTCGTAACCCCGCTGATAAACACTGAAAAGGCCGCCCGCCAGATTTTGAGCCTTCCTATTTATCCGGAGCTGTCGGAAAAGGACGTCCGTTTGGTAGCGAAAATGATAATTAAGTGGGAAGGCGGACTGTAAGCCTGACCATGCATTACCTTTGCACCTATTTCGATTCCAACTACATGGCAAAAGGGCTTGCCCTTTACCAGTCTTTAGCCAGGCAGTCCGAACCTTTTAAGCTATGGGTGCTGTGCCTGGACGAGGAATGTTTTAATGCGCTGAAAAAACTCGGCCTGCCCAATATTGTTCCCATCCCTCTCGGGGAATTTGAAGCGGGCGATGCGCAACTGCTGCAGGCCAAGGCAAACCGCTCCAAGATAGAGTATTTTTTCACCTCTACGCCTTCCCTTATGCTTTATGTGCTAAAGCAGGCGCCGGCTGCGGACAGGGTTGCTTACCTGGATTCGGACCTGTATTTCTATGCGGGCCTGGCCCCTCTTTCCAAAGCCTTTGAATCTCATTCCATACTTATTATCGAACACCGGTTCTCCCGGTACCAGAAATATTCCGAACGGCACGGTAAATTCAATGTGGGCTATGTTTGTGTAAGACGCGATGAAAATGGAATGGCCTGTCTTAAGTGGTGGCGGGAGCGCTGCAATGACTGGTGTTACGACAGGGTTGAACACGACAGGTTTGCCGACCAGAAGTATCTTGACCGGTGGCCTGCATTGTTTAAGGGCGTATTGATCCTGGCCCATAAGGGCGCTAATCTCGCGCCGTGGAACCTTTCAAATTACCAAATCGCCGCTGAAAACGATAAGGTGTCTGTTGACGGGGAACCATTGCTATTTTTCCATTTCCAGGGCCTGAAGAAGCTGAATACGAACACGTATGACACCAGCCTGCGGGATTATGGGGTAGAGCTAACACCGATAATCCGGAACTGCATCTATTTGCCCTACATCCAGGAACTTGAGAAGCTAACCGGGGAGCTTGCCTCCTCCGGGTTTGCTCCGGCTATCTCTACCAGGTATGCTTCCACCCTCAGAAGGATCCTTAATCTTAAGACTAAAGTCCCTATAGTTTCTTATCTTGTTTTGAACCCGGGCACCGTATGGCATTTGCTTAAACTTGTCTTTAAGCCGGCTTCCAGCGGCTATATTTCATTTACGGATAATCTTAACCTTTGTGTCGTTCCCTTGCCGCCGCCCATAACCGGGGCCAGTATAGCCTCAAAAGCTGTGGTGGACCTCCTGCATAGCGATCAAGTCGTGAACATTATAGAGTACCAGCGGGGGAACTTAATAAGCGGCCGGTTCTCTTTAAGGCAGACCTTGAATATCATTAAGAACGGGCTGAAGATAGTAAGATTCCGGCTGCAGGGAGTTAACTTTAACAGCGTGTATATGGTCGCGTCGTGCACTTTCTGGGGCCATATGCGCGACATTTTCCTGCTGATGATCCTTGGCCGGGAGCTTAGGCGCAAAACGGTACTGCACCTGCAGTCCGCGAATAAAGAAAGGGACATTTCAGTAATCCCGCCCAGGTTTATTAAATACTTCGCGCAAAAGATGTTTGCCGATATCCATAAGGGCATAATTCTTGGTAAAGCCTGGCAGAACATGTACGGCGATTACCTCGATAAAACTAAAGTTGTCGAGATAAATAACTTCTTCTCTCCCGATTTGCTTATCCCGGAAGATAAACTGGCTGCCAAATATAGGGCTCCGGGCAAGATCAGTGTTTTATATCTTAGCAACATGATGACGCAGAAAGGCTATAGCTACCTCCTGGATGCTTTCCTGGCGCTGCCGCTGGAACTGCGCGATCGCGCGGAGCTGCATTTTGCCGGCCATTTCGATTCGGCTGCGGAAAAGGAAAGCTTTCAGGCTAAGATCGGGAAAAGCGGGAATATTGTTTATCACGGGGCGGTATCCGGTGAGGCGAAAAGAGATCTTTTCTGGAAAACGCATATCTTCTGCCTCCCTACCTTCTACGCTTATGAGGCACAGCCCATATCTATCCTGGAGGCGTATGCCGCCGGGTGCGTGGTAGTTACGACCGAAAATGGCGGGATCTGTGATGTGTTTTCCGAAGGCATGAACGGCGTCTCTATCCGGGATTTCAGGAACCAGGAATTACTATTGCAAAATATAGGCGCGGCGCTGAAACAGACGATCCCTGATTTCGCCGGGTGTGAAAGGATAGCCTTAAGAAATAGGAAAGAAGCGGTGGAGAAATACTCGCTGGATATTTTTAAATTTAAAATTAAAAACGCCTTGTTCGAATGTTATGAAAATCCTGCTCGTTGATCCGCCTTTCTACCAGTTCATCGGTTTTTACAACCGATATTTCCCGCTTGGACTGGCGTATCTGGCTGCGGCCCTGCGCGAGCGCGGGCATGAAGTGCGTATCTATGATGCCGATGCCAATATCAACCCCGATAAAATGAATTTTACTGCCCTGGAGGAAAGCTACCCCGCATATCTGCGGTCGGTTGCTGATGACGCGCCCCCGGTATTTGACGGCCTGAAACGGACGCTGGCCGAGTTTAAACCGGACCTGGTAGGGGTATCGGCCTGGACCACTTATGTGGCCTCCTCGATGAAAACCGCCGAGATCTGCAAAAAGTGGAATGCCGGTGTGCCGGTGGTAATGGGCGGGCCGCATGTTTCTATAAAAGGCGAAGAACTGCTGCGGATCTGCCCTGCCGTTGATGTGCTGGTGAAGGGAGAGGGAGAACAGACCCTGCCGGAGCTGGCGGCTTTATTGCAGACGAAAGGTTTCACCCCCGGGGAACTTGAAAAGATCAAAGGCATAGCGTTCCGCACACCTTCCAACATACAATCTACCCCTGACCGGGAATTCGCGCAGGACCTGGACGCTATACCCTTCCCCGCAAGGGACCTGCTTATCCATAAGGATACGTATGATTCCGAGGACATGGGGCTTTTAATGACCACCCGGGGCTGCCCCTTTGCCTGTACCTATTGCGCCACCAGTATCTGGGGCCGGAAGGTGCGCAGCCGCTCTATAGGGAACATCATTGAAGAGGTGAAAAGCGTTTTAGCGCGTTACGGCACAAAGCAATTCGCTTTCAAGGACGATTCCTTTACCATTAACCGTGCGCGCACGCTGGCTTTCTGTGAAGCGCTGATAAACGAAGGGCTTAAGATAAATTGGGAATGTAATGCCAGGGTGGACTCCCTGGACGCGGAGCTGCTTGGTAAAATGCGCAAGGCAGGCTGCAACAGCATTAAAGTAGGAATAGAAACCGGCAGCGAGCGCATACAGAAGCTGATAAGCAAGAATATCACCCATGAGCAATGCCGCAAGGCGGCAAAAGCTTTGCGGGAGTCCGGCATACATTGGACCGCGTATTTTATGATGGGCATCCCTTCCGAAACGCGAGAGGAGATGTACGAAACTTTGCGCTTTATGAAGGAGTTAAAACCAGACTTCGCGTCTTTAAGCGTTTATGAACCCTTCCCGGGAACCAAGCTTTACGATATGGGAATAGAGCGCGGCCTTGTGGCGCCGGAACGCAACCGGGAAGATTATTTCAGCATCTCGCCGAAGTATTACTACGTTAAGGATATAAAGCGCCGCATCGATACCATGACCGAAGAGGAATTCGCCGGGATAGAGTTTGAGATAAAACGGGAATTCTACCGGTATAACATGTCGTTCCCGCGATTGGCCCGCAGGGCTTTATCCCGTACCGGCGTATATATTAACCGCCCGTCGATACTGTTCAGCGACTTGAAAAAGTTCCTTGCTTATGCGCGATAATTACTTTGATGATGAAAATTACTGTTATCACCGCCTGTTATAATTCCGGCGCCACCGTGGCCGACGCGATACGGTCCGTGGCCGCGCAGGACTATGGTGGGGTGGAGCATCTCGTTATAGACGGCGGGTCGAAGGACGGCACGCAGGATATAGTAAAGACCCTCGGGTTAAAGGTGGCGCGGTTCACCAGCGAGCCCGATCACGGCATTTACGACGCGCTGAATAAAGGGATAAGAGCCGCTACCGGGGATGTTGTCGGGATAATGCATTCGGATGACCTTTACGCCAATGCTTCCGTGCTCAGCCATGTGGCGCAGTTCATGGCGGAAAAGGGGGTGGACAGCTGTTACGGGGACCTGGTCTACGTAGAGCGCGCTGCGCCTGACAAGGTGGTGCGCACCTGGCGTTCCGGTGACTATGACCGTGAGAACTTTCGGCGGGGATGGATGCCGCCGCATCCCGCCTTTTTCCTGAAACGCTCTGTTTACGAAAAATACGGCCTGTACAGCCTGGATTTCCCTTTAGCTTCCGACTATGAGCTTATGTTGCGTATGCTTTACCGCCATGGGGTAACCACGGCCTATCTGCCGGAGGTGCTGGTAAAAATGCGCTGCGGGGGGACAAGCCGCGCGGGAGTTGTAAACACCAGCAAGATGCTGATGGAGAATTACCGGTCGTGGACCAGCAATGACCTGCCGGTCAGCCCGTTTACCATCTTGATGAAGCCGCTTTCCAAACTGGGTCAGTTCCGCGGCTGGTTCGGCCGCTAGCGCCCACGGTTGTTCCCGCAACTGTAACAATAGTCAATTATCTAACTCAGTGATAAATGGTAAAATAACCGGTAATGAGGGCTGGGATATACCGTCTATTATTGGTTTTTGGAGACATAATAATATTTTATGTTTCTCTAGGGCTTGCCCTGCATGTGCGGCGACATGACGTATTCTCCCAAGACTATTATTTATTCCATGCTTCGTTCTTTTTAATTATTCTGCCGGTCGTCCTTGCTATTAATTCCATATTGGGACTTTACGACTTCCGCCAGTTGCGCGAACTGCCGGACATCATAAGCGAAAGCTTGGCTGCGTTCGCTTATAGTTTTATTGCTTCTGTTGGTATTTTCTACGCTTTTGGCAACACCCTCCCTACACCAAAAACGCACCTGGCGTTGATGCTGGGGTTCTCGCTTATTTTAGGGATAATGTGGCGCCGGCTGTGGATGTCGATGAGCTCTTCGCGCGTGTTTGCCACAAAAACGCTGTTCCTGGGGGATAACCCGGTTATCTCCCGGCTGGTGGCGGACCTGCAAAGCCATAAATATAACCGTTTCCGCCTTACCACCCCCGAGGCGCTTGGCCGCTGGAAGAAGAAATCCGTGGTGGCGCAGGCCCTTGCCGGCGGGGACACCCCTAAACTTAGTGATATTATCGACCTGCTGGTGGTTGACGCCGAGCCGGTGCTGCTTAATAAAGAACACCAGGAGATAATTGCCGCGGCCATGGACGAGGCTATCCCCATCTGGACGCATGTGGACTTTTACGAGGACCTTTACAAGAAAGTGCCGCTTTATGTGGTGCGCAACCCCAACTGGCTGTTCACGCATGTGCTGCACCGCCGCAACGAGGCGTACGTGTTCTTTAAGCGTATTCTTGACCTTGGTGGAGCGGGAGCGCTTACGCTCGTAATGCTGCCCTTCCTGCCCTTTGTGGCCCTGGCCATAAAGCTTACCGACAGCGGGCCGGTGTTTTATGCGCAGGAGCGCTTTGGCTATTTAAGCAAGAATTTTTGTATGTGGAAGTTCCGCACCATGCGTGTTGACGCCGACAAGCAGGGCTATGTGTGGAACGCCGGCAAGGCGGACCCGCGCATTACCGCTATCGGCAGGCTGCTGCGCAAGTTCCGCATAGACGAGTTCCCTCAGCTGTGGAATATCCTTAAAGGCGAGATGTCGCTGGTGGGGCCGCGGCCTACTTGGGTGGGGGAGAAGCAGATAAACGATATCCCGGAATACCACATGCGCCGCATGGTGACGCCGGGGCTTACCGGCTGGGCGCAGATAAACTCTTCGGCCACGGACAACGAGGACGACACCAAGGAAAAGCTTTCCTACGATCTGTACTACGTTAAGAACCTTTCCTTCGCGCTGGATATCTCCATTCTGCTTAAAACCGTGCGCCGCGTGCTGGAAAGTGACCACGCCATCCGCCAGAAGCGCCGCGCCGCTGCCAAAGCCGTTGACTGCCAGCCCCTGGAGACGCTGCAGGATAACTAGCGCGCCGCAGCCCATGGAAGAGCCCGGGCCCTAAACGGGCCCTTTTTATTGGCTGTCTGGCATGGGAAACACTGAAATTGATATGCTAGACAAAGGTTATGATGGGGACGAATAAAAAAGAGACCATTCTTGTTACCGGCGGGGCCGGTTATATAGGTTCGCACACCTGCGTGGAGCTGCTGCGGGCGGGGTATGCCGTGCGGCTGGTGGATAACCTGGCGAACAGTAAAGAAGAAGCCGTGCGCCGGGTGGGGGAACTGGGAGGCGGGGCGCCGATATTTATCAAGGCGGACGTTGGCGACGAGGCTGCGCTTGAGGCCGCCTTTGCCGGGGGGCCGGTGGACGCCGTCATTCACTTTGCCGGGTTCAAGGCGGTGGGGGAATCCGTAGAAAAGCCGCTGGACTATTACCGCAACAATCTGGGCGCTACCATTTCCCTGCTTTCCTGCATGCGCCGGCACGGCGTAAAGCGCCTCGTTTTCAGCTCTTCGGCCACGGTTTACGGCGTACCGGAGAACAAGCCTCTTGCGGAAGAGGCGCCGCGCGGGTGCACCAATCCTTACGGCTGGACCAAGTATATGGGCGAGCAGATCCTCCGCGACTTTGCCGCCGCCGACCAGGGCTTTTCCGCCGTGCTGCTGCGCTATTTCAACCCCATCGGTGCCCATGCCAGCGGCCGCCTGGGGGAAGACCCCAGGGGCATCCCCAACAACCTTGTGCCGTATATAGCGCAGGTGGCTACGGGCAGGCGGGAAAGCTTGAGCGTGTTCGGCGGCGACTACCCTACCCCCGACGGCACCTGCGTGAGGGATTATGTGCATGTGACGGACCTGGCCAAAGGGCATCTGGCCGCGCTGGACTACAGCCGCGCTCACGCGGGGGCTGAGGCCGTTAACCTGGGCACCGGCCGCGGCTACAGCGTGCTGGAGGTTCTCCGCGCCTACGAGAAGGCCTCCGGGGTAAAGATCCCGTACAAGATGGCTCCGCGCCGGCCCGGCGATATAGCCGTAAGTTTTGCGGACGCGGCCAAGGCCCTTAAGCTGCTGGGCTGGCGCGCTGAAAAAGACCTGGACGAGATGTGCCGCTCTTCCCATAACTGGCAAAAACAGAACCCGGAAGGTTATTAACAGCGGCGTTAGAATATAACCAATAAAAACTTACTTGTCTGCAACACTCCGCTTGAGTCTCCTTGCTAAAAACTGTTCCCGGTTGAAATCACCGATGTCCCCGGCCGTAATCTCGGTATCATTTCGCGAGTCTGATATGTTCAGAACGCAATAAACTAGGCTTATGAAAGTACTGGTAGTTACCCAATATTTCTGGCCTGAGAATTTTAGAATTAATGACGTGGCAGAGGGGCTTGTCGCTGCCGGACATGATGTTACTATCTGCACAGGCATTCCTAATTATCCTAAAGGGGAATTCTTTGCGGGTTATGGCTGGTTCACAAACTTGCGTCAGGAAAAGAATGGTTATAGAATTATTCGTATTCCTTTGCTCTCGCGCGGCAGTGCGGGGCAGATACGGCTTGTTGTAAATTATCTTTCGTTTGCTTTTTTTGCATGCATCCTAGCCCCTATTAAGCTGCGAGGGGATTTCGATGTTGTGCTCTGTTACCAGCTTTCCCCGGTAACGGTGGGTTTACCCGCCATAGTAATGAAGTTGTTTAAAAAAGCGCCTTTACTGCTCTGGGTGCAGGACTTATGGCCGGAAAGCCTTTCTGCAACTGGCGCCATTAAATCACGCATGGCACTGTCGATTGTGGCAAAACTGGTGCGTTTTATCTATTCGTACTGCGATTTGATCCTTGTGCAATCACAAGCCTTTCTTTCTCCGGTTGAAGCTATGTGCGTGCCGTCATATAAAATAGTCTATATGCCGAACACCGCCGAAGCATTTTACCAGCCTTTAGTGTTGCGCGCTGACGCGCAGGAAAAGAAACTAATGCCCGAGGGTTTTATAGTGATGTTCGCCGGCAACATCGGCGCGGCCCAGGATTTTGAAAGCATAATCGACGCGGCCTGTTTGTTGCGGGAAGAAACAGATATTAAATTCGTTGTTCTGGGTGATGGACGTGCCCTTCAAAGAGCTGAAGCGAAAGTGGAAGAACTTGGACTTGATGGAAAAGTTGTGTTTCTCGGGAGATACCCAACTGAGATGATGCCCGCTTTTCTTGCCGCGGCCGATGTAATGCTTGTTGCGTTACGTAACGACCCGGCATTTTCATACACGATCCCGTCAAAAGTGCAGTCATATCTGGCTTGTGCCCGGCCGATAATTGCCGCTCTGGGTGGTGAAGGTGCGCGAATTGTCGAGGAATCTGGCGCGGGATTTGCAGTTCCCCCAGGTGTGCCCGCTGCGCTTGCTGTGGCGATAAAAAAAGTGCGAAAATACTTACGCCCATTACGTGAAGAGATGGGGAGTAATGGGCGTAAGTATTTTGAAACAAACTTTTCTCGGGAAAGATTAATTGAAAAACTTACCGAACAGTTCATTAGGGCCAAACGCAAATGAGTAAACGACTATTCGATGTTGTTAATTCCATACTAGTGGGAGCATTATTGGCGCCACTACTAACTTTTATCGCATTTCTCGTTAAGATTGATTCGCCGGGGCCTGTGTTTTACTGGTCTGACCGGGTCGGCAGGAATAATAAAGTATTCAAGATGGTTAAATTCAGAACTATGCGCATTAATACCCCTGTAGTGGCCACACATCTGCTTGTGAACCCATCTGTCCATGTCACGAGTCTGGGTAAAGTGCTGCGAAGGATAAGTTTGGATGAATTACCACAGCTGTGGAATATATTATTAGGCAATATGAGCTTTGTGGGGCCTCGCCCAGCCTTATACAACCAGAATGATTTAACTTCTTCGCGCACCGCGAGAGGGGTGCACAATATTCCTCCCGGGCTTACCGGTTGGGCACAGGTGAACGGGCGGGATGATTTGCCTATACCTGTTAAAGTTGAGTTCGATGCGTACTATCTGGCACATCGTTCTTTTCTCTTTGATTTAAAAATAATACTGATGACGGCGCAGCAGGCGGTTCTGGGGAAAGGGGTAAGCCACTAATTCTCTAAGGATGTGGTCTGGAATTTGGTTCCCGGAATTAGTATCCTTAAATCGTACGGGGACAGTATTAATGAAAACAACACTTTTGGCTATTGCGGCACTGATGTTAATTACACCGGGCTGCGCCCGCCGGGGCAGCCGCGCCACCTACACCCAGAAAACCTTTGTGCTCAGCGTGCCGGCCGTGTTCCGCACCTACGGGGAGCCCGATAAAACGCAGGCCAAGGCCCTGGCGGACGAGATCTTTGCCGAGTGGAACCGCATTTCCGACGAGCTCAGCTATAGCTCCCCGTACAGCCTTACCACGGTGGTAAATAAAAAAGCCGTTACCGAATGGGTGCCCGTTACCGACGAATTCATGCGCCTGCTGCTGCTGGCGCTGGATTATCACAAGCTTACGGGCGGCGCCTTTGATATAACCTTTGCCCCGCTTTGGCCGCTGTGGAAAGAGGCCGCCAGTAGCCGCCGCCTGCCGCATAAAGACGATATCCAGAAAGCCCTTGAGGGCATAGGTTCCCAGTATATACAGGTGGACGTGGTTAAGCGGCAGGTGCGTCTTACCAAGCAGGTGCAGGTGAATATGGGCGGCCTGCTGCGCGGCTACTGTTTTGAGCGCGCCTACAAGATACTGAAAGAGCGTAAGCCGGCCTTCCCCGTGCAGCTGCGCCTGGGCGGCAATATGCTGGTTTACGGCCAGCGCGACTGGCAGTACCGCGTGCCGCACCCCACCGACCGCATGACCATACTGGGCCGCTATATGTTCAAGGACGGCATGGTAATGTCCAGCGCGGGGCGGGATATTTTTGTGGAGATAGAGGGCAAGCTGTATTCCCATATCCTGGACCTGCGCACCGGCTACCCGGTGCAGGATTTCTCAAGCCTTACGGTTTATTTCCCCGGCGTGGAGAACAGCGACTTTCTGTCTTCGGCCGCGCTGAGCGTGCTGGGGCGGGACAAGGCCTTTGCGCTGCTGGGCAAGATGAAGGGCGCGGCGGCCGTGTGGGTGGACGGCGCGGGCAAGGCGCATTACCTGACCAACCCCGACAGCCCGGCCAAATGGGACGAACCCAAAAACGACTTTTTAGGCGGTATGCTGGGCAATTAGGGTAAGGGGTGTACTTTACAAATAGTCGGCTATTGTGTAAAGTATGGTTATGATTCACAGGCCTTATTGGGAAAATCGCATAAAGTCCGCATGGGGAAAAGCGCCTATTGTTTGGTTGTCCGGGGTGCGCAGGTGCGGCAAGACCACTCTTGCCAAGATGCTTTTTGCCCAGGACTCGCTTTATCTTAACTGCGACCTTCCTTCGGTGGGGGAGATGACGGCGGACCCGGAGTTGTTTTTTAGCAACTGCGAGAAACCGGTGGTGGTATTTGATGAAATACACCAGCTTAAAGATCCCAGCCGGCTGCTTAAGATAGGGGCGGATATGTTCCCGGAGCTTAAGATATTGGCTACCGGTTCCTCTACGCTGGCCGCGGGCAAGAAGTTCCGCGATACGCTCACCGGCAGAAAAAGGCAGGTACATCTTTCCCCTGTTCTTTATTCCGAACTGCCCCTTTTTAATAAAGCGTCTCTTTCCAGGCGGTTGCTGCATGGCGGGCTGCCCCCGGCGCTGCTGGCGGCGGAAAAGGACCCCTCTTTCTACCGGGAATGGTCCGACTCTTTCTTTTCGCGGGATATCCAGAAGCTGTTTGGTTTCAGGGATGCTGAGAAATTCAACCTGTTGTTCGAGTATCTTATGCGGCAAAGCGGCGGCGCTTTTGACTGCTCCAAGACCGCTTCCGCGCTGGGGATAAGCCGTCCCACTATAGACTCCCACCTGGCCGCCATGGAAATTACCGGGGCGCTTAGGATAGTGCGCCCGTTCTTTGGCGGCGGGCGTAAAGAGATGGTCAAGATCCCCAAGATCTTCGGGTTCGACACCGGCTTTGTCAGTTTCTTCCGCGGCTGGAATTCACTGCGCCCTTCGGATAACGGCACCTTATGGGAGCACCTGGCGCTGGATTGGCTGGCGGCGGAAAATCCGGAGAGTAATATCCTTTACTGGCGGGATAAGGCCGGCCGCGAACTGGATTTTATTATTGCCGGCGAGCGCGACGAGGTGGATGTTTTTGAATGTAAGTGGAGCCCGGCTGAATTTTGCCCCGACGCGCTTAAAGTTTTCCGGGAGGCTTACCCCAAGGGTAAAAATTACCTCATCTGCCCCGTGCCCGGTCCGTTTAAAAAGCGCGAGGGTGGTTTTGAGCTTAATGTAAGGCCGCCGGTGCGGGAATCATAGGCAGGCTGCGCAAAGGGGAGGGGGCATGAAAAAGAAAGACAGCGGGTACGATCCGGTTGTAGAGCTGGCCAAGGGGGCCAAGGTGGAGGTGGCGTCTTTTGACAAGACGCAGAAGATAGTGGTGCTGGCTGGGAAGGTGACCGTGGGCGGCACGCCCGGCGAGATAGAGATAAACGGCCTGGCTACCGGCCGCACCGACAGCAGCATAAACGGCTGCCTGGGCCTGTGGCTGGCCATCTTCCGCTATATGCGCCCCGACGGCACCATAGACCATGTTGCCGGCTGGAACATAATGCTGCCGCTCAGCCCCGGCCAGGCGCCTGAGGCCAGCGCCAAGGCCTTTGCCGACATTATAAACGGCGGGCCGCGGCCTTACAGGGCTGAGGCGGTGAAGGGGAAGGTTAAAATTTACTTTAAGAAACTGTAACCATGCGGAATGGGGTTAAAGGAAAGGGGTCAGGTTTAAACCTGACCCCTTCTTTCGGACCTCTTGCCCCGCAAGAAGATTGAGCTGAACATGGCCGCCATGAACGCCATTTTGGCGGGCAAGACGGTGCTTATTACGGGCGCGGGCGGCACCATAGGCGCCGAGCTTTGCCGCCAGGTGCTTAATTACGGCCCCAAGCGGCTGGTGATGATAGACAACCACAATACCGCTTTGTTCTACATTGAAAAGGAACTGGTGGCGGCCGGCCATACCGCCAAGATCACGGCGGTGGTGGGCGACGTAAAAGACGAAGTAATGCTGGAGAACGTTTTTAAGACTTACGCCCCGCAGGTGGTGTTCCACGCGGCGGCGCATAAGCATGTGCCGCTTATGGAGACCAACCCGCAGGAGGCCGTAAAGAACAATACCCTGGGCACCTATGCCCTGGCCGACGCGGCCACCCGGCACAATGCCGAGCGGTTCCTGTATATCTCTACCGACAAGGCCGTGCGCCCCAGCAGCGTGATGGGGGCCAGCAAGCGCCTTGGCGAGATGGTGGTGCGGGCCTTTGCCGAGGTTAACGGCACCAAGTGCATGTCGGTGCGGTTCGGCAACGTGCTGGGCAGCTCCGGCAGCGCTGTGCGCATCTTCCAGGAGCAGATACAGGCCGGGGGGCCGGTTACGGTGACGCACCCGGACGTTACGCGCTATTTCATGACGGTGGAAGAGGCTATACAACTTATACTGCAGGCTACGGCCATGGGCCGCGGCGGGGAGATCTTTGTGCTTAACATGGGCACGCCCATAAAGGTGGCGGAGCTGGCCCATAACCTTATTGTTTTGAACGGGCTGCAGCCTGGCAAGGATATTGAGGTTAAGTACGTGGGCATGCGCCCCGGCGAGAAGATGTACGAAGAGCTGTTCCGCGACGAGGACGTGCGCAAGGATACGGGCCATTCCGACATTTTTGTGGCTGTGCCCGAAGAGGGCGACATGGCCCTCTTGAAAGAGCAGATGAGCAACCTCAGCCTGCTGGCCGAGCTCCCGGACCCCGGTCCCATCATAGACGGCATCCGCAAGCTGATCCCCACCTACACCGGCGACCCCTACGGCTCCCGCGCCGCCGCAGGTGACACTGGGGTCAGACCCTAGGGTCAGACCCTGGGGTCAGACCCTGGGGTCAGACCCCAGCCCTCCCAAGGCCCCTCCCGGGGCCTTTTTTATTGGGGTCAGACCCTTGACATACTTACAAACTGTAAGTAGACTATTGTTATGATAGCAGACTTGCTAGGGCATAAGGATTATATCCGCGTTCTGCAGGCTTTACGCAGCGGGGGGAGGCTGCGTTTTGGCCGGCTGGAAACCCTTTTGGGTTTAAACCCGGTGCAGGTGGACCGGGCGCTTAAGTTCCTGCGCGAGGGCGCCTATATAAACGCGCAAGCGAGGCCGTCAGAGAGGCGAAAGGGACAATTTGAATATAGTCTTGCCAGGCGCGGCGAGGCCTTCCTGGAGGCTTTCCAGGCCTTTGCGGGCGAGCTCTACCAAAAGCGGGGGGAGCTTGGCCCGTCCGCGGTGGCGGAGTTCCGTGCTCTCTATCAGCCGGAGGCGCCCGGCGCCCCCCGGCCAGGAGCGGTCATAGACCGCGTAATAAAAATACGGCCCTTGGAGGAAAATGAGCCGGCAGCGGCGGAGAATTACCGCGCGGCCTGCCTGAGGTTGTCGCCGAAAGAACGCATTGCTCGGATGCGGGCGCATTCCCGGCGCATGATCCTGCTGAACCCGGCTAACCCGCGGTCTCCCCATATCGACCGCTCGGCTATAAGGATAATCCATGACGCCTTCTAATGCCGAACCTTTGGACGATTACGAAGAGCTTGTGGCCCTGTTGAACGCCCATAAGGTGGAATACGTGATAGTGGGCGCCTATGCGGTAGGCTATCACGGCTACATCAGGGCCACTACGGATATGGATATCCTTGTGGGCTGCCAGCCGGTTAACGCTGTGCGGCTTGCGGCTGCGCTTCTGGATTTTGCCGGAGTAGCTGTGGACCCTGGCCAGATCAGGGAGAAAACGCTTATCGAGCTTGGCCGGGAGCCCAACAGCGTGCATATCATCACTACCATTACGGGCGTTGCCTGGAAGAGCGCCTGGTCGACGCGGGTTAAAGGCGAAATAGGCGCCCAGCCGGCGCCGTTCCTTTCACGGGAATGCCTGATAAAAAATAAACGCGCGATAGGCCGTGATAAGGACTACCTGGACCTGAAATCCCTGGGTGCCCCGCCGCCGGTAAAAAGGCCTCCACGACCGGAAAAATAGGCATGTTTCTTTTGGGGTCAGACCCGGGGTCTGACCCCACTTTATTTCCCACAAACCCGACACGCCTCTGTCGGGTTCATCTGCTATGCTATTTGCATGAAACCTTGAAAAACAGCGGATTTAGATGTAATATATATTAGACAACTGTCTATATAATATGACACATTCAATTATTGAAAATATCTTCGCCGGGAAAGCGCGCTTTGGGATCATGCGTTGTCTCTACGGGGCAACCCAGGCGCTGACCGGCCGGGAAATTGCCAGGCGCGCCGGCTTAAGCCCCCAACAAGCCCATAATGTCCTTAAAGGGCTGGTTTCATTCGGCGTTGTTGAGCTGAAAATTGCGGCCCCATCACACCTGTTCAGTCTTAACAGGAGGCACTGGATAGTTGCGGACGTGGCACGCGCTATTTTCGACGGCGAGAAAAATTGGCTGGATAATATGCTGCGCGAATTATGCCGCACCCTGCCGGCTTCCGTTAAATCTCTTGTGCTCTTCGGAAGCGCGGCACGCGGTCAGCTGCGCGGCGCAAGCGATATAGACATTTTGGCGTTAATTGAAAACGATAAATACAGGGACGAAGCGTTTTCATATTTTACCGGGCGCAGCGCCTGGGCGCTGGCGCACTGTCATTATCCTCTTGCCCCGGTGGTGCTTACCCTTGGTGAATTCCGCGCTAAATACCGGCAGAAGGACGATTTTGTCCGCACAGTCCTGAAAACGGGAAGGGTAGTAGCCGGTAAATTGATGACCGAGGTTTTATAGTTCTTTGGGGGGGATATGACGCCAAAAGAAATTTACTTGAAAAAGGTTTCGCGCGAGCGGTACGCCATTTACTGGGACAAAGCGATGGAATTCTTTGAGTCCATGGTGGACGCCGCGCTGAAACATAACTGGAACGCCGCCGGCCTGGCCGGCGTCCACTGTTGTATCTCGGCAACAGACGCGCTATTGGTAAAACACGCGGGTGTCCGTTCCTCCTCTGATTCCCACCAGGACGTGGTAGGGCTTTTACAGTCCACTATCCGGGATGAAGCTGTGTCAAAACAAGCTAAGCGGCTGGGGGAGATCCTGGCACAGAAAAACCTTATCGAGTACATAGACAAGTCATACACGGAAAAAGACGCGGTGGCTTTAAAAGTCAGCGTGGAACGCTATATAGAATGGGCTCGCAGGGTTCTGTAGGGTAAAGACCAGTAAGTTAATTCCCCCGAATTCGAGGGAATTAACGCCGCGCCGGTTTGAACAGTTATGTTCTTTCCGGAATAACCGGGGGTCAGACCCCAACAATTCAGCCGGTGACAAATTGTCACCAACTGAAACTTGAGGCGGCGGACGTTAAAAGACACCTTACCGATGTAGCTTCTCGGAGACCCAAAGTGGATGAGTTGTTTTGGGATAATTAACGTATGCGTACTCTCTCAAAGGCCGAAACGCGGCATCTCGCTGTTATAAGAGCTCTTTCCCCGGCCGCCCGCTTTGGGTTGGCTATAGAGCTCTCTCAAACGCTGATGGATCTTAATCGGTTTAAGAACGATGGAACCACAAAAAGTCATAAAAGACCTGGCGGCAAAATTCCAGGCCGACGGCATTGACCGGTAACTTATTGGGGTCAGGCTATTTGTGTAATATAGATTGAAATTTAGTTGGAACTAAAATATAATACATATTATGTATAGTCAATTACAGTTGCGGGAGATCTTCCACCTGGAGTTCCTGCGCAATTTTGTGGCGGACATGCCGGCCGGGCTGTGGGCTCTTAAGGGCGGGGTGAACCTGCGTTTATTCTTTAAAAGCATACGCTATTCCGAGGATATGGGCCTTGATGTCGACGGGCTGCCGGTGGAGTCCGTTAAGAAACGCGTAATGCGCATTCTGCTGTCCCCTTCTTTCAGGGAGAACCTTAAGACTTACGGTATTGCCGATATTAAGCCGCCCGACCTGCTTAAAGCCAAGCAGACCGGTACTACGCAGCGCTTTAAAGTGCATCTTGTTACCGCCGGCGGCGAGGATTACTTTACCAAGGTGGAGTTCTCCCGGCGCGGCTTTAGCGGTGCGCCCGTGGCGGAGGCGGTGCCTGCCGCCTTGCTGCGGCCTTACGGCATGGCCCCGCTTATTATCCCGCATTATCCGGCGGCGCAGGCCGCGGCGCAGAAGATAGCGGCGGTGCTGTCGCGTTCGGTGCTGCAGGCCAGGGATATCTTTGATCTTTACCTGCTCAGCACCCAGGTGCGCCCCGGCACGGCTCTGGCGGGACTTGCCCGGTAAGAACAACTGGCCCGGGCCAGGGCCGCCATTCTGGAACCGTCCTTTGAAATGTTCCGCGACGTTGTGGCCGGGTATCTTGCCGCGCAGGACCAGGCGGTTTATGCCGTGCCCGCCATGTGGGACGAGATCAAACTTAAGGCCGCGGATTTTGTGACCGAACTGGAAAAGAGCAATGGTTAAAAAAACGCTTATCTCTTATATAACCGGGCTGGGGCAGCCGGTGTTCAGCGCCAGGGAACTGGCCGCGGTGTCCGGCAGGTCCCCGTCGGTGGTTTCGCAGGGGCTGGCCTACCTTGCCGGGCAGGGGCTTGTGGTTAAGGTGGCCCACGGGGTGTGGGCTGCCGGCGCGCAGGCGCCCAGTCCTTACGCGGTGATCGGGCATATTCTGCCCCGGCAGAGAGCCTATGTGTCCTTTACCAGCGCGCTGCACCTGCACGGGATCATAGAGCAGATCCCGCAGGTGGTCACGCTGGCTTCAGTGGCGCACGGCGGGGAGATAAAGACCGCCGCGGGGCGGTTTGCGGTGCATCATCTGGCGTCGTCGTTCTTTAGCGGCTTTGACTGGAGCGGGGGCGGCGCCGGGTTTCTGCTGGCGGAACCTGAAAAAGCTTTGGTCGATTGCCTTTATGTCTCGGCGTTCCGTAAGCGGCAGTTCTCGCATTTTCCCGAGCTGCGGTTTTCCAAAGCTTTCCGCTTTAAAAAAGCCTGCGCCTGGATAGACGCCATACCAAGCCGCAAAGCCGCCGTGTACGCGCGCCGCCGGCTTGAGCTTATAGAGAACCTTGTAGGGTCAGACCCCGGGGTCTGACCCCGGGTTGCCCGGGTTGCATAGGGCGGGGAAAAATTGTATTTTTAGTGTAGTGGACGAAGGGGAACGCAGCTATGAAAAAAAACATCCTGGGGCTTTTGGCGGCGGCCGCGCTTTGCGCCGGCTGCGGCGCTAAAGAAGACCCTCACTATTCCCAGAAAACCTTTATCATGAACGTGCCGGCGCAGGTGAAGGTGTACGGCGCCGGGCCCGAAGAGGGGCGCAAGATAGCCGACGCCATTTTTGCCGAGTGGAACCGCGTCTCCGGCGAGTTCAGCTACAGCGACCCCTACAGCATGACCTCGCTGGTGAACAAGAAGGCCTACGGCGAATGGGTGAAGGTGGACGACGAGTTCCTGAAGCTTTTGATGCTCAGCATGGATTATTACCGCCTGACGGACGGGGCCTTCGACATTACCTTTGCCCCGCTGTGGCCGCTGTGGCAGACGGCGGCTTCCACCAAGAAGATGCCGGCCAAAGAGGACATCCAGAAGGCGCTGCGCGATATAGGTTCCAACTACATACAGGTGGACGCGCCCAGGAAGCTGGTGCGCTTTACGCGGCCGATACAGATCAATATGGGCGGGCTGCTGCGCGGCTACTGCTTTGACCGCACCTACCGGATGCTGAAACAGAACCCCGCGCGCTATCCGGTGGAGCTGCGCCTGGGCGGTAATATGATGGTGCTGGGCGACCGCATCTGGGAATACCGCGTGATGGACCCCTTCAAGGACAGCAAGGCGCTGGGGAAGTTCGTCTTCAACAGCGGGGTGGTGATGTCTTCGTCGGGCCGGGACCACTTTGTGCAGATAGAGGGGCGGCTGTATTCGCACATCCTGGACCTGAAGACCGGATACCCGATAGATAATTTTTCGAACCTGACGGTGTTCCTGCCCGACATGGAGAACGGGAACTTCCTGGCTTCGGCCGTGCTGGCCGTGATGGGCCAGGACAAGGCCTTTAAGCTGCTGGGCGCCATTAAGGGCTCGTCCGCCGTGTGGGTGGACGGCCAGGGCGCCCCCACCGTGTACACCAACCCCTCCGCCACCGTAAAATGGGAGAAAACCACCGGCTTGTTCTAAAGCTGGGGTCAGACCCTAGGGTCTGACCCCAGGGTCTGACCCCAGGGTCTGACCCCAAAGAAAAGGCCCCTTTCCGGGGCCTTTCTTTTTGGGCTGGACCAGCGCTACTTTATCTCTTCGAATTCGCCTTTTTTCTTGTTCTTGCGCACGTTGTGCCAGCTGAAGAAGCGGCCGTTCATGGCTATGTACACGTCGGGGGGGAGGGTCTGCGCGAAGGACAGCGCCGAGCCCAGGTTGAACATGCCGTCGGACGAGCCGAATTTGTAGGGCACCATGGCGCCGGTGATGATGACGGTCTTGCCGGTGAGGTTTTCGCCCAGGAGGCGCGCGGTTTCGGGCATGGTGTCGGTGCCGTGGGTGATAACTATGCGGTTTTCCCTGGAAGCTTTGCATTCGGCCAGGATGCGCTTGCGGTGCGCGGCCGTCATGTAAAGGCTGTCCATCATCATCAGGGTTTTGAGCTTGACCTTTACGCGGCTGCGGCCCAGCTTGAGCATTTCGCCCAGGTGCGTGCTGGTGAAGAAGAGGCTGCCGTTGAGCTCGTTGTATTCCTTGTCGAAGGTGCCGCCGGTGATGATAAGTTTTATGGTCATTGTAGTATGCCGTCCTGCCGCAGCGCCGGGCCTTTCTTTTCCGCGGCTTTTTTGGGCTGAAAGACCTGGAAGTTGTCCATGATAAGCTTGAAGTCGGGGAAGAACTGCCTGACGAACTTTTCGCGGGTGATGAATTTGAGGGTGTAGCAGTTGCCGTATTTGCGGAAGACCACCGCCATGTACGACTGGCCCGGGCAGCTTTCGGTGTCGGCTTCGGCGGCCGAGGTTACGGGGTTGTGGCGGTACATCACACCGGTGCTGCCGGCTATCTCGACGTAGCGCACCTGGGTGAACAGCTGCTTGTCGGGGTTCCAGCACAGCGTGTTGTCGTTGCTGATGACGGCGTACGCCCAGGGAAACGAATCGGTGGCGCATTCGCGGCCGGGCTTGTCCCAGTTGTAGTGGAATTCCGAGCGGATCAGGGTTTTGGTCAGCTCGCTGGTTTTCCAGTAGGCGGGGAAGACCACGCGCTCGTTCTTGAAGTCGTAGGTCTTCATCATCGTGCGCAGCTCTTCCAGCGTTTTGGGCTTTTCGGCCTCCGCCGCGGCGGGGGCTTTTTTCTTTACCGGCAGGGCGCCATGCGCGGCCGGCGCCCACGCCGTAAAGGCGAGCAGCGCCGGCAGCAGCACGAGGCTGGCGCGGGTCATTTGCCGCGGCCGTCCTTCATAAAGGCCAGGTAGCCCTTGTAGGCCATGTAGATGTCCAGCTTGCCGGCCAGTTCCATGGGGGCGTGCATGGAGAACAGCCCCACGCCGCAGTCCACCACTTTCATGCCGTAGCGGGCCATAAGATAGGCGATGGTGCCGCCGCCGCCCTGGTCCACTTTGCCCAGCTCGCCGGTCTGCCAGACCACGCCGGCTTTGTCGAAGATGCGGCGGATCTGCGCCATGAACTCGGCCGAGGCGTCGGACGAGCCGGATTTGCCGCGGCTGCCGGTGAACTTGGTGACGCAGACGCCGTGGTTCAAGAGCGCGGAGTTGCGCTTTTCGAAGGCGCCGGCGAACAGCGGGTCGAACAGGCCGTTAACGTCGGCGGACAGCATCCACGAGTTGTTGAGGCCGCGCTTGAGGGCCAGTTCGCTGTAGCTGGCGCTGGTGAGGTTGAGGAGCTCGGCGGCGGTGTTCTCGAAGAAGAACGAGGCCATGCCGGTGGCGCCCATGGAGCCGATCTCTTCTTTGTCGCACAGGAGCACCATGGAGGTGTATTCGGGGGTGCCTTCCAGGTCGAGCAGGGCCTTGAGCGCGGCGTAGGAGCACACGCGGTCGTCGTGGCCGTAGGCCAGGATCATGCTGCGGTCCAGGCCGGCTTCGCGCGGCATGCCGGCGGGCACCAGCTCCAGCTCGGCCGAGAGGAAGTCGTGCTCGTTGACGCCGTAGCGCTGGGCCAGCATCTTCAGCGCGTTATATTTGTATTTTTCCTTCTGGTCCTTGTCGGCCACGGGCATGGAGCTCAGGATCAGGTCAAGGCTGTCGCCGGGGACGGCCTCGCCCAGGGTCTTCTTGTACTGGTCGGCGGCCAGGTGGGGCAGCAGGTCGGTGATGCAGAACACGGGGTCGGCGGCGTCTTCGCCTATCTTGATGGTGATCTTCTTGCCGTCGGGCTTTACGAACACGCCGTGCAGCGCCAGGGGGATGGTGAGCCACTGGTATTTCTTGATGCCGCCGTAGTAATGGGTGTCGAGCATGGCCATCTCGGAATTTTCGAAGAGGGGGTTCTGCTTGATGTCGATGCGGGGGGCGTCGGTATGGCCGCCCACTATGTGCATGCCGGCTTCGAACGGTCTCCTGCCGATGACGCAGGCCATCAGGGTTTTGCCTTCGCAGGAGCGGTACACCTTGGCGCCGGGGTTCAGCTTCTGGCCGGTCTTCTCGTTAAGGGCCATGTCGGTGTAGCCCGCGGCTTCCAGCAGCTCGATGGCCTCGTCGTGGGCCTCGCGCTCGGTCTTGGCTTTGCCCAGGTACTGGATGTAAAGCTTGTTCATGTCCTCGCAGCGCTTGAGCTCGGCGGGGGAGATGCTTTCGTAGCCGTTCTTGGAATTGTAGGCGAGGCTGGCGGCTTTGGAGGCTTTTGCTTTGGCTTTTTTCATTTGAGGTCCTTTTGGGGGTGATTTTGCCCTGCTTTTACATATTAGCAATTTTTTGTTTTTGCTATCATTATCATCTGTGAACGATTCCTACTCTAGGAAAGTGCTGACGCTCATCTTCTGCATGAGCCTGTTCAATTATATAGACCGGCAGGTGCTGTTCGCGGTGTTCCCGCTCATCAAGACGGACCTGCGGCTTTCCGACGCGCAGCTGGGCTTTCTGGCGTCCTCGTTCATGATAGTTTACATGTGCTTCGCCCCTTTTGTGGGCTATTTCGGCGACCGGGTGCGGCGGCCGCTGATCATAGGCGTGAGCGCTATTTTCTGGAGCGTGGCTACGCTGGGCAGCGGGCTTATCCGCAATTACGGGCAGCTGATCTTTGCGCGGTCGGCGGTGGGCATAGGCGAGGCGGGCTACGGCACGGTGTCGCCGTCGTTCCTGGCGGAGTGGTTCCCGCTGGAAAAGCGGGCGCGCATCATGGCCCTTTACGCGCTGGCCATCCCGGCCGGCAGCGCCATAGGTTACCTGCTGGGCGGGGCGCTGGGGCAGCATTTCGGCTGGCGCAACGCGTTCTTCATCGTGGCCATCCCGGGCATGCTCCTGGGCGTGGTGGCGCTGTTCCTTAAGGAGACGCCGGAGAAGACGCAGCGCTCGGAGCATATCCCTTTGCGCGGCTACCTGGCGCTGTTTAAGAACCGCACCTTCCTGCTGGTGTGCCTGTCGCAGAGCATCGGCACGTTCTCGGTGGGCGGGCTGGCGGCGTGGATGCCTTCGTATTTTGTGCGCAATTTCGACCTGTCGGTGGGGCGGGCGGGGTTCCTGTTCGGGCTGGTTACGGTGCTGGCGGGGCTTTCCGGCAATTTTACGGGCGGCTGGGTGGCGGACTGGCTGCGCAAGCGCACGCGCCGGGCTTATTTCATCGTCGGCTACATGAGCTTTTTCCTGAGCATCCCGTTCGGCGTGGGGGCGGTGCTGGCGTCTTCGCTTAATATGGCGCTGGTCATGATGTTCTTCGCCGAGTTCTTCATTTTCGCTTATTCGGGCCCGTACCACGCGGCTATTGTGGAGACGGTGCCGGTCACCATGCGGTCCATGGCGTTCGCGCTGGATATCTTCATCATCCACGCCCTGGGCGACGCTATCTCCCCGTTCCTCCTTGGCGTGGTCTCCGACGCCGCCGGCCTCCACCTGGCCATCTTCCTTGCCATGCTTTATTTATTCTTCGGCGGCCTCACCTCCATCCTAGCCGGCGAAGCCTACAAACGAGACTTTAATTTGGGGTCAGACCCTGGGGTCAGACCCTAGGGTCTGACCCCAGGGTCTGACCCCAAGGGACTATTTATGCAACTTGAACTTATTCGGGAAACAGCTGATTATTTGGTGGTTAATAAGCCTTCGGGGCTGTTGACCATGCCGGCGCGGGGGTCCCTGGTGGGCAAACCGGACCTGGAGGGGCTGCTGCGTAAGCAGTTCGGGGAGATCTTTGTGGTGCACCGCCTGGATATGGACGCCAGCGGACTGATAATTTTTGCCAAGAACGCGGCGGCGCACCGGTATTTTTCGGGTTTGTTCGAGACGCGCGACGTGGAGAAGAAGTACCTGGTCGTGGTGGAAGGGTATATGCAGAAGGAGCGCGACGAGATAAACAAGCCCCTGACGCAGCGCGGTTCCGGGCGCATGTCGGTAGCTTTCGACGGGAAGGCCTCGCTTACGAAATATTCACTGTCGGAAAAGCTGAAGGGGGCCTCGCTCCTGGAGGTTTCCATCGTTACGGGGCGGCGCCACCAGATACGGGCGCACCTGTATTCCATCGGCCACCCCGTGCTGGGCGACAATACCTACGGCGAGGCCGCCGCTCAGCGCAAGTTCCCGCGCCTGATGCTCCATTCCTGGCGCCTGCGCTTCAAGGACCTGTCGGGCAAAACCGTCTCCTGCGAAGCCGACCCGCCGGCGGATTTTATGAGCGTGCTTAAAGTTCTGGGACATTGAAAGAACGGGTAAGGGGGGAAGTATGTTCGCTAAAAATGTGGGTACTACCGATAAAGTAATTCGCTGGATAGTGGGCCTGGCGCTGGCTTTCGTGGCTTACAGGTCTACCGGCACCTGGGCTATTGTCGCCGGCGTGGCCGCCGCCCTGGCCATCCTTACGGCCCTGCTCGGCCGCTGCGGCCTCTACGTCCTGCTGGGCATCACCACCTGCCCGCTGGACAAACCCGCCGCCCCACCGGAAAACAAACCTTAGCCATATTGGGGTCAGACCCTGGGGTCTGACCCTAGGGTCTGACCCCAGGGTCTGACCCCACTAATTCGCAAACCCGACAGTAGGTTGTCGGGTTCGTCTGCTATGCTATTTCCTAAATAGGAGGGATTATGGCCAGACCTTTAAGAATAGAATTCGATGGCGCTTTGTATCATGTAACGTCGCGTGGAAATAGACGTGAGTCTATCTTTTCCGACGATGTGGATAGAGGCTTCTTGCTGAAAATTCTTACATTCTGTAATAGTCTTTTTGGCAGCATATGCCACGCATACTGCCTGATGGGGAATCATTATCACTTCATAATGGAAACTCCAAAAGGAAATCTATCTGCCGTAATGAAACGGTTAAATGCGATATACAGCCAGACATATAACTTTCGACATCACAAAGTCGGAGCTCTTTTTCAGGGGCGGTATAAGGCAATACTTATAGACAGGGATTCTTACCTGCTTGAAGCTTGCAGATACATAGTTAATAACCCGGTTAAAGCCGGCTTGTGCGCAAGACCGGAAGATTGGTTATGGAGCAGTTACGGGGCTACAGCATTACTGGGGAATGCGCATCCGTGTTTACACATTGATTGGATTCTCAGCCAATTCGGGAGTGAACTTGGGCCGGCGGCTCAGAAATATCGTAAATTTGTTGCCGAGGGTTCTGATGGGAAAATATGGGATTATCTGACAGATGGTATAGTTCTGGGAGGAGAGGACTTCGCAGCCGCCTGTTTAACCAAATCTAAACTTGGGGTCAGACCCCAGGGTCTGACCCTGGGGTCTGACCCCATTCTATTTTGACGGATTATTTAAGTACTATCTCAATCGTTCTGGGTGATGGATCCAGGATTGTGAGGGGGACTTTGTCGCCGGGGGTGAGGAGTTTGAGGGCTTCGGAGTAGTCTTTGAGGCCGGTTATGGCGCGGCCGTTCAGTTCGGTTATTACGCTGCCGGGTTTTACGCCGGCTTGGTCGAGGGGGGAGCCGGGGGTGATGGCCTGGGCGCGGACGCCTTCGCCCTGGTAGGTGAAGTCGGGGACCAGGCCCGTGGTGACGCGGCGGGCGGGGCCCGCTGAAGACTTGGCGGGCGCGGCGCCGGAGGGCCGGGTGATGAAGGGGGCGTCCCCGGCGAGATAATCTATTATTTCTTTGGCGAACTCGGCCTGCTTGACCAGGCCGGCCAGGTCTATTTTGTCGGCCGTGTCGGTGATTTTGTGGTAGTCGGCGTTGGCGCCGCTGAAGAACTGCACCGCCGGCACGCCCTGTTCTATGAAGCTGGCCTGGTCGCTGGCGTCCAGGTCTTCCTTGACCAGCGCGTATTCCGCGCCTGTGACGAAGCCGGCGCCGCGGAAGATATGCACCCATTTGTCCGACGAGGAAGAGCCCAGCGCCAGGATCTTGCCGGCGCCCAGGCGGCCTACCGTGTCGAAATTGAGGGCCGCGTTGAGCTTCTGGCGCAGCCCGGGGCCCAGCCTTTCCACGAAAGCCTTTGAGCCTTTTCGGCCCTCTTCCTCGCCGTCGAAAGCGGCGAAGAGGATGGTGCGCTTCTGCGGGTGGGCGGCGTAATAGCGCGCCAGCTCCAAGAGCAGCGCCACGCCGGAGGCGTTGTCGTCCGCGCCGGGGAAGGAGAGGCCCTTTACCGGGGCGAGATGGTCGTAATGCGCGGCCAGCACCAGATATTCCTCAGGCTTGGCCGTGCCCTGCACCAGGCCGGTAAGGTTGGCCGGCTGGCCTTGCTGCGCCAGGAAATAGGAGCGCTTGCGCGATGCCTTGTCCTGGGGCGGCGGCGGGCCCGGCTGGAAAGGCTTAAGCCCGGCTTTTTCGAAGGCTTCCGTGATAAGCGCGGCGGCCTTTTTGAGGCCGGTAGAACCCGGGCCGCGGCCGCCGGGCAGCGCGGCCAGGGCCGTGACGTCGGCGCCCAGGCGCGCGCTGGAGAACAGCGAGGGAAGGGGCGCCAGGGGCGCGCGGGCGCCCGGCATACGCGCCGGGGAGACGCCGGGGACGAATTCCGCCGCCAGGGGCGAGCGGGCGGCCTGCCACAGGCCGGTGGCCACCGAGGTCATGGCGGCGTCGAAAACCAGCCAGGAGTACTTGCCGTAATGGGGCAGCTTTACCGTTAACAGCGACAGCGCGGCCGTGGAGCCCGAGACCACCAGCCCGGCCGGGCCGGAGCCGGCGTAAGCCGCCAGGACGAAGGTGTGGTCCGCGCGCGCGAATTCCCTGCCGCCCAGCGTGACCGAGGCGGAGGAGAACCTGGCGCCGTAGGTCTCCAGGCTTTTCTCTATGCCCGCGGCCAGCGGGTTTTCCGCGCCCAGCGCCCAGTAGGGTCCGGCGGGGGCCGCGGCGTCTTCGGTGACCAGCGGCGCGTTGTCTTTATCTTTGTTCCAGGCGGCGGCGAAGGCGGCCCAAGCGGGGCGCTCGGAGCCGGGCGGGAGCACGATGGCCGGCTTTTTGGCGCCCAAGAGCAGGGCCAGCGCGGGCGGCGATTCCAGCGGGTCCAGCCTGCGGAACAGGTCGAAGTCGGGGTCCACCTCAAGGCGCAATATCCGCGCGGGGACGGCATAGTGGAACACTTCTTCCCTGGTGGAAAGGTTCAGGACCTTGCGCCGGGGCTCGGCCACGCCGTCGAGATAGAGCAGGACCGGCACGGCGAGGTTGTAGAGCGGCCCTTCCTGCGTCTGCGCCAGGGTAAATACCAGGGTATATTCCTGGTCGGAGCGGTCGGTGCGGATATCTTTGAGCAGCAACTGCGGCGCGCCGGCGCGGTTCAGCCACTGGTCGAAAAAACCGGCCAGGCGGCCGCGGCCGGTCTGACGCTCGAAAGCGGCGCGGAGCTCGTCGAAGGAGGCGGCGCGAAAGCGGTTGCCGGCGTAAAAGGCGCGCAGGCCGGCCTTGAACTTTTCGTCGCCGAGCAGGTTGCGCAGCATATGGTAGAACATCAGGGACTTGCCGTAGCCCACGGCCTCGGAAGCGGACGAGCGGCGCGAGCGGAACTCCGTGAGCGGGAAATCTTTCTCTTCCCCGACGTAGGCGGCGTATTTGCGCAGCGTGGTCGCGCGGTATTCCGCGCCTTTGCCGCGGTTCTCGGCTATCAGGTAGTCGGCCAGGTAAGTGGTGAGCCCTTCGCACCAGTTGCCCTTGGCGTAATCCACGAACACGCCGTTGCCCCACCAGTTGTGCAGGATCTCGTGCGGGTAGGAAGTATTGAGGATGAACGGCAGCCGGATCACCGACGGGCCGAGCAGGGTGAACGACGGCATGCCGTAGCCGGTCTCCCAGAAATTCTCCACCAGCGCGAACTTGGGGTACGGGTAGGCGCCCAGCAGCTCGGAATAGAACCCGGTGTATTTGTCGGCGGCTTCCAGGTATTTCCGGGCCAGGTCTTCGTCGGGCTTAAGGAGGAAGGCGTAATACTGAGCATCGGGCCCGAGGCGGGAATATTCGGTATATTTGCCGCAGACCAGGTTTATTTCGTCCTGCGGCTCCCCGGCTTCCCAGGCGGAGGCGCTGCCGGCGCCGGAAACGGCGTGGCTGGCGCGCGCGCCGCCGGCTACGGACAGGTAGGGCGCGGGCAGGGATGTTTTAAGATCATAGGTGACCAGCGTATCTTTGAAGAGCGGGTACCAGCCGGAAGCGCCGGAGAGGTAGCAGCCTTTTTCCGAGATGAGCCCGGGCGTTTCGGAGAAGCTGCGGGCGTATTCTTCGGCCTGCTCGCCCAGCGGGTGGTTGATGACGCCGGAGTATTCCAGGGTAAAGCTTTTGGCGGGCTTGGCGGGCTTTACGCGGTAGGTGTCCAGCTGCAGGGCGTCCGACGAGAAATTGATGCCGTAAGAGGCCGCGGCCTGCGGAGGCAGCAGCTCCAGCACCACGCCGTCCTTAACCGCCGGGGCCAGGCCGGGGTGCAGGGAGAAGACGAATTCGGCCGCGGGTTCCTGGAAAGTGACGGTGTCGGTGACCGCCAGGGTGTTGGCGGCCGGAGCGAGCCGCGCTGCCAGGTCGTGATGCACGGCGCCGGCGTAGAGCCGGGGGGAAACCGCCAGTAGAAGAAGGAGTGTTTTTATCATTGTCCGGCCAGCCTAAGGTAAGATTTGAATATACTATAATTTAAAAGCGCCGGGGACAAACCGGCGCAAAGTGCGACAGGGGAGACGATGGCCGAAGACAGCGCTGCCGGCGCGCGAACTTTCCCGGCTCCGAAGGTGTTCTTCAATCTTTCAGTAAAAGCGCTGCTTTTCGCTTTGCCGCTTTTCCTGTTCCGGGAGAGCGTGCACTGGCTTTCCGGCTGGGTTTACTGGGGCATGTACGCGGCCTGGTCTTTTATAAACGCTTTGCTGTTGTACCGCCAGGACCCGGCGCTGCTCTTGAACCGGCTGATGCAGGCGCCCGAAGTGAAAGAGCCGGCCGACAAACTGTTCTCGCTGGCCAGCCCGGTGCTTTTCTTTATCGCGCTGGGCGTCTGCGCGCAGCGGCCCTGCTGGCCGGGCGGCGCCGCGTGGTTCACGCTGCGGCTGGCGGCTTTTGCTGTGATAGGGCTGGCCTACTGGCTTTCTTCTCTGGCGCTTTTGAGCAACAGCTTTGCGCTGAAGGCGGTGCTGCTCCAGCCGGGCCAGACGCCCGTCAGCGCCGGGCCTTACGCCGCCT
>Ga0209417_1001535_pt1 | contig 41795 bp, 44 predicted proteins | sample RifGroF2_FD_184002 | JGI IMG/M metagenome (GOLD analysis project Ga0209417, IMG submission 184002) | Groundwater microbial communities from Rifle, Colorado, USA - Groundwater F2 (SPAdes) (version 2) | ecosystem: Environmental > Aquatic > Deep subsurface > Groundwater | place: Rifle, Colorado... | reverse complement strand
GACAACTTGGATTTTATAAAATTAACTATTACAACGCCACAGCCTACTGACAGAAAATATTACAATTTTTTAATTTTTTTTCTTAAGTTGACGACATTGTGGCGAAGCCACCCTACCCCAAAGGCAGATGGGGCGCCGCCGGCGCCCCATCTGCAAAAATATAAATTTTTAAATTTATCAATCATAATATGTGATTACCTGTTATTTTTGAAAAGCATTATATAATTAAGGTATTATTTCTTTAAAAGGGAAGAGAAGAAATTGAATACCTGTATTTCTGATAAAGAGGACCTGGGGACAAAAAGTCATAATAAAAGAAGACTAAACAGGCTACAAAAAAGAAGGAATATCCGTAAAGTAAGAATATTGACCTCAAGGCTCAGAGTTTTTACCAGGATAATTTTTCTTATAGTAATAGTATGGGTTTTTCTAAAGGTTATTAATCTCTCTTATTGGTATCTGGATGAAAATATTTTCACTGTTTATCCGAATAGATATCTTGAACTGGAAGGGAATAAAATCATTTCTAATAAGCAGATAATGGAAAAATTACAGGGAATAACCTTGCCTAAAAAACCTTTATATTTAATAGACACAACCCCTATTGAGGAAAAGCTTCTTAAGATGGCTCCAGTTAAAAAAGTTTTTGTTAGAAGATACTGGCTGCCTGCCAGATTAAGAATAGTAATCGATGAAAACACTCCAGTTCTCTCTATAGTCCCTACCCAAAAGGCTGAACCTGTTGCAGTATTTACAAAGGATGGCACAACAGTCAAAGTCCTCGGAAAAAAATACCTGCCTTTACCAAATGGTTACCATACTTATAAAGTTATTACCTATGATGATTATAAATCATGGAAGCCAGTACTTATTCCTTATATAGAAAAGCTGGCCATCTTTCTGGAAAGCGTTACTGCTGATAAGCTTGTTTATATTGATATAAGAAATCCTGATGATGTCTACATTCAGATGAAAAACATACGGCTGAGGATAGGCGCCTTGAAAGGGAAGGAAGTATTTAAAAGGATAGAAAAAGTTGCTTCTGTTATTCCTGAAGCAATGAAAATTAAGGAAACCATTAATTATATTGATTTAAGATGGAACAATGTTTCCATAAAGCTTAAAAAGAAGGATGAAGAGCCTCTAATAAAAGATGAATCAACTCCCGCTGCTCATTAATAACGTGGCGTGCACCCCTGCGTTAATGCCACTTCGAAGACTAACCAGTGAACATCTCAAAGCGTCTTCCTGAGCCGTTGAAACTATACTTTAATTTATGAATATAAATATTGCGAAGGATCTTTCTAACGTTGCATTTATAGTAATGATTAAGATCCTTCGCATCGCTTTTATTCCACGATTATAGCATTTATTCTATGGCAAGGATGACCCTTTATTTGAAATTTTAATGAACTTGCCCTGTATCTCAACATCAACGCCCCGCCAATTCTGCAACCGCCGCCTTCCAGTTTTCAGTGAACTGTTCAGGATCCTTACATTCAGGCAGGGGTTTGCCGATTTTTACAACAGCCTTTCCGTAAAAAGGCCGTGAATCTCTTTTTATATCTATATAAACAGGTATTACAGGTGCTTTTGTAGCAATGGCAAGATAGCTGAAGCCGGGTTTTATATCGTCTAATGACCCGTTCATTATCCTTGTACCCTGCGGAAATATTCCAAGATGCCATTTTTTTGTTGTAAGTATATGTTTAGCGGTTTTTATTGTAGAAATTTCAAGTTTTTTCCTGTTTACAGGAAAGGCACCAAGCATGTTAATTAGCTGTGACAGGATTGGGACATTAAAGAGCTCCTTTTTTGCCATGTAAGCTATGGATCTTTTAAGGGCAACAGCCATTAAAGGTGGATCATGATAAGAAGAATGTGATGAAGCAAATATTACGGATCTGCCCTGAGGTATATTTTCCAATCCCTCAGTTTTAAACTGAAAAAAAATTCTGTAATAAGGTTCCAAAACAAAGAATATAGTGAGTATCTGTGCATAAATTCCTAAAATGGAGCTATAAAATCCGTTTCTGGTGAGCATCAACTTGTCTTCCTTCTTTGACTTTTTTACGAATTAGAATTAAATTTATTATATAATCTATTTCAATAAACAAGAGAAATTATTGCATGAACAGCATAAATCAGGAATCCCCCTACCAGAATAAAATTACTATGCTAGAGAATGAACTTTCTCGCATAAATAAACTTTTTGAATTTACGAATATTACAAATGCTGTATCAGATTTTGACTCACTTGTTATTCACTTAAACTCTTTTCTTATGAAAGCTTTTGAACTAAATAATATTGCTTTTTTTCTTGAAAAGGATAATGTTTACCAACTAGTTGCAAATGAAAATATTGATAATCCTTATTCTTTTGAATTTAAAAACAGGGATGAGGGTATCTGGCATGTTCTTAACGAGGGAAAACCTGCAAAACTTCTTAATGAAAAAGGTGAAAAAATTTACTTTCAGTTTTTTGAAGCCTATGATTTGTTGGATTTAGATGCTGCTATCTGGTTACCTATAGTTTTTGAAAAGAATGTTATTGCAGTTATTTCTCTTGGAAAAAAGAAATCAGGAGAGCCTTTTAATGATGTTGACTTTGATTTCTTCAAAAATTTTATTGGTTTTTTTAACCCGGTAATAAATAAGTTTATTAGGCAGAAAGAAAAAGAATCCAGTTTAATATACCTGCAAAAAACCCTTCATAATATTTCCATCCTGTATAATATCGGTCAGGCAATGAACTTTATTGATGACCTGAAAAGGCTTATTCAGCTTATTCTTGCTAAGGCCATACAAACTATAGGCGCTGAAAGAGGCTCTTTAATGCTTTATGATTCAGCTACTAATGATCTTGTTATAAAAGTGGTTTATGGCCTGCCGGATAAAGATATTGAGAAAAAAATCAATGAAGGTCAGATAGAATGTACAAGAATTAAAGTAGGAGAAGGGATCGCAGGAGATGCTTTCATTAACAAGAAAGCCATCATTACAAACCTGGGAGAAAATGACCCGAGGTTTTTCCCTTCCTACTTATCAAACGTCCAGTCATTGTTATGCCTTCCCCTTATTGTTAAAGAGGAGGCTATTGGCGTAATAAACATAACAAATAAAAAGAACGGCAAGTTTTTTGACCAGGATGACCTTGATTTTATGGGGGCATTAGCAAATCAGGCAGCTATCGCTATTAGTAATGCCCAGCTTTATGAGCTTGCAATAACCGACAGCCTTACTAAATTGTTTATTAGAAGGCATTTTGAGTTTCAGCTTGAAAATGAAATTAAACGATGTGCAAGATATAAGCATCATGTGTCTTTATTAATGATGGATATTGATAATTTCAAGTCAATAAATGATAATTATGGCCACCAGACAGGCGATGAAATGCTTAAAAAGATTGCATTGGTTATATTAGAGACTATAAGAAAAATCGATATGGCAAGCCGGTACGGCGGAGAAGAGTTTGCCCTGATTTTACCTGAAACATATAAAGAAAACGCAAGAAAAATCGCTGAGCGTTTAAGGAAAAAGATTTCCGGGATTTCAATAAAAACTAAGGGAGGAGTCGAGATTTCTCCCACAATAAGTATCGGGATAGCAAGTTATCCGGTTGACGCCGAAGATAAACATACACTTATCGGACATGCAGATGAAGCACTCTATTTTGTTAAAAAAATGGGTAAAAATTGCGTGGCAGAGTATACTTCTAAAGGTTGCATCTTGATAAAAGATCAGTGATAAAGTGAACGAGAATATAATATTTTCTGGAATAGTTTTTATGGGGTTCTTTGCGATAATGAACCCTATATCAGGTGTTTCCATTTTTTTTCGGCTTACTAACAACGAAGATACGCAAACAGCTAAAAAAATTGCCTTTCAATCAGTGTTGACCGCATTTATAATAGTAGTTATTTTTTCAGTTGCCGGACATTTGATTTTAAAGGTATTTAATATCAGTTTCACCGCTCTAAGGCTAACCGGCGGAATTTTAGTCGGATTTATAGGTTATGATATGTTACACGGCAAGCATTCAAGTGTTCATAGGCCTTCAGAAGAAACTATTGAACAAACTATGGAAGAAGAAGCTTCCGTTGCCTTTGCCCCTCTTGGAACTCCATTACTTGCAGGCCCCGGAGTTATAATAACAGCAATGAATTTTGCCAGTTCAGGCATCTACAGCTTAATAATAACGATTGTTAACTTTGGCCTATTATGTATTATTACTTATTATTCTTTCCTGTCAGGCAAAAAAATCAAGGAGCTTGTAGGTATAAGCACACTAAAGGTTATTACAAGAATGATGGGACTTATCCTTGCTGTTATTGGGATGCAAATGCTTATTGAAGGGATTTACAGTGCGATAAAGGAGTTTCCTTTTTAAGATTTTATAGTAGTTGGATGTTTAAAATTAAGTTTTTTATGATATCTTGATAAATTTAATTTTACATTACCAGCTTCTTCAGAATTTACAAATATTTCTCCAGCAGGCCCTATTATTGTATTACTTGATTCAAAAACAGATGGCCTTGACCTCTCCTCTTTTATTAAATTTCCTGCTCTTCCGGATTTATTAAATATCTTTCTCAAAAATAGTGTACCGTATTTACCAGGCTTATTTATGTCGTTTGAAAAGTCACTCAGTTTTATATCTTTTCTTTTCAATCTTGAAAATATTTCTTCAAGAAGTTTTCTGGAAGCATTTTCATCAAAATCAGTTTTTTTAAAACCATTCTTAATGTAATAATCTGATAGTTCTGCATCTTTATCCAGGCACTGTAAATCTATTACATAGTTATCAATTTTTAATCCAAGATCAGCAGTGGTTTCTATCACGTTACTCATCATATTTATATATTTTTCTTTCCATTTATTTGCTTGTTCCGGATTGTTTTGCTTTAAATTTTTTAAGTAATTAACATAATATCGATGAAATGGATGAATTGAAATGGAAATACTCTCAATGCAGGTTGGGTCCTGAACAAAATTTTCAGCAGCTTTTTGTGACAGAGGGTGATGCCAGCCTGCAGTTGTTATATTAAATTTAGTCCCTGTTTTTTCATAAAAAAGTTTCGCAGCATCATAAATATTATATTTATTACCGTTATTATCTTTGCTTATAAACATCATTGGCTCTGCATCATGAAATGGAAAAATACTAGTGTTCCCCCCAGTATTGAACGGGTTAAATCCCAATCTTTCTTTTAAGACAGCTATTCCATTCACCAAATCTTCATAATTATTCCAGTTCATCGTTGTTATTTTTTTACTGGAATCCGCACCGCAGTGCACGCATTGATGAGAGCAGCCCCTGCTTAGCATAATTTCTTCAATATTATGCGTAAGGAAATTCAGGTCTTTAGCATCTAAATCCTTAAATACATCTATCCCTGCGCATATATCTTGGATTCTATCAAGATCAAAATCTCTAAGGTTAATTGATTTAATACCCATTTCTGCGTGGTTTTTTCTTATTAACTCTATATAATTTAATGTTTCCTGCGAGGGTTTCTCGTTTTGCCCAAAGCTTAATTTATTATTTTTTACAACAAATAAGTTAGCCCTATATAAAGAAGAGGGAGCGTTTCCATAGTTTTGCGCTAAAGGCAATGTCTGAGTATTAGCCTTATTAAAGGCATAAAGCGGTTTATTATGGGTGATTTCTATTTTTTGGATTTGCATACATTTATACAAACCCGATCAATATTAAAAATTGCTATACAGCCAGCACAAGCTCTGATGGCTTATGAATCCCTGTTTCCGTGATTATTCCGGTTATATACTCAGCTGGTGTCACATCAAACCCCGGATTTATAACATTTACTCCCTCGGGACATATAAGTTTCCCGTTTATATGGGTTACTTCTTCCCTGTCACGTTCTTCTATTTCAATAAGGTCACCTGATTCCAAAGACATATCTATTGTAGAATGCGGAGCTGCAACATAAAACGGGATATTATGAGCTTTAGCAGCAATTGCAACAGTGTAAGTACCAATTTTGTTGGCTGCATCGCCATTAGCTGCAATCCTGTCCGCTCCTACTACTACAAGGTCAATCATCCCTTTTTTCATAAAGTATCCGCACATACCATCTGTAATTAATGTAACAGGGATGCCTTCATTCACCAGTTCCCATGCGGTAAGCTTTGCACCCTGCTGGCGGGGACGGGTTTCATCAGCAAAGACTTGGACTGTAGGGTCATTAGCATAAGCTGATCTTACAACTCCCAGCGCTGTGCCATAACCTGCTGTTGCAAGTGCGCCTGCATTGCAGTGGGTGAGGATTGTTGCGCCTTTTGGTACGATAGTTGCGCCGTGGTCGCCGATTCTTTTGCATCTGTCAATATCGTCATTTAATATATTAACAGCATTTTCTATCAATTTATCAGGAGTAATACCGGTAATTAATCCAGCAGCGTAATTTATTTGTTTATCCACTGCCCACATAAGATTTACAGCCGTAGGTCGGGTAGCTTTAAGATATTCGCCGATTTCTTTCAGCTTTTTCAAGTCTGTTGTTTCCCTGGCTCCCAATGCCACCCCGAATGCACCAGCTACGCCTATTGCCGGTGCGCCACGCACTATCATATCCTTTATGGCAGTGGCCATTTCCTTGTATGTATTTATTTCCACCGTTGTGTATTCGTACGGTATCTTTGTCTGGTCAATTAGTTTGACGCTAGTGCCTGTCCATTCGATTGGTTTTATAATCATTTCTCTGCTCTCTCTCTGCTGATAATCCTGATTGGCGTGCCAAAGAACCCAAATGCCTGGCGCAGCTTATTTTCAATATATCTTTCATAAGACGTGCTAAAAATCTTTTTATCATTGATGAAAAGTATAAATGTAGGTGGTGCAGTACCTACCTGTGTTGAATAATAGACTTTTAATGATTTGCCACGTTTTGAAGGAGCGGGATTTAAGGCATAAGCCTCCATAATTACCTTATTTAAAAGGCTGGTAGCAATTTTCTTCTGAGCATATTCATAAACTTCCTGGACGGATTGGAAAATTTTGTTTACCCGCTGGCCAGTTTTCGCACTTATAAACAAAATTGGCGCAAAGCTAAGGTGAGGTGCTTCATATCTCAGCTTTTTGGTGAATTCGTTTATTGTGTGTGTAGTTTTATTTTCTACTATATCCCATTTGTTGACGAGTAAAACCACTGCTCGTCCTTCTTCAACAATAATCTGACCGATCTTTTTATCCTGGTCAGTGATCCCTTCAACAGCATCAATAAGTAAAAGCACTACATCAGCTTCCCTTATGGCTTTCAATGCGCGGGTAACAGAGAATTTTTCCACTCCGAATTCTACTTTTGCTTTTTTTCTTATGCCTGCTGTGTCTACGATAGTGTAATCCTTGCCTTCAACCTTTAACTGTACATCAATCGCATCACGGGTTGTGCCGGAAACCTCACTTACAATGACTCTTTCCTCTCCCAATAGTTTATTTACTAGCGAGGATTTGCCTACATTAGGCCGCCCGCTTACGGCTATTCTTATTGGCTTTTCGCCTTCTTCCACTTCGTATTTTGGGAATAATTTTACTGCCTCATCAAGCAGATCACCAATGCCACCCGTACCGTGCATTGCAGAGACCGGATAAGGCTCACCCAGCCCGAGGGCGTAGAATTCATTTATTAAAGCAGCTTTATCAGGTGTATCTATTTTATTAACAGTTACAAGTACAGGCTTTTTAGCTCTTCTCAGCATATTTGCAATATCTTCATCAACAGCAGTGAGACCCTCTGCGCCATCTACCAGGAAAATAATTACATCCGCCTGCTCTGCAGCAATTTCCACCTGGGAAGAAATGGAGAGCATTATTTCGTCTTCCATTCCGGGAATAATGCCGCCCGTGTCGATAACTGTAAATTGTTTGCCAGCCCACTCCGCATCAAAATAAAGCCGATCACGTGTAACTCCGGGCATATCATCAACGATTGATTCGCGTGAACCAATGAGCCTGTTTACAAATGTTGATTTACCTACATTTGGTCGTCCGACTATTGCGACTATGGGTTTTTTATTCATATTTTCATTATTTCATGAAATTATTCTATTTCCATTTCTTTTATATCCTGAAGAGCTTCTATATTTCCTCAGTTAATATTAGAGTGTTCCAATTTTACTAATCTTGCATGATTGGTGATTTTTTAATTTGTTCTTTAATTTTAATAAGCTGCTCATCAGGTATGTGCATTTCAACACTTGGAAGTCCTTTAGTATCTGGCTTAATTCCACTTTTTTTTGCAGCTGCAATTATTGATTCCAGTTGTTGAGATAATTTATCTGCATTTTCGCCTAGTGGCCTAAAACCGCATTTATAATAAAAAGCAAGTGCCGCATAGACAGACTCAAGCTTAACCCTGCCTTCATATCCTCGACGAATACTTTCTTCCACAGCTAATTGAATTAACTTTGTGCCTATTCCTTTATATTTACGATTATGAAAAGACGCTAGTCCATCAAGATATAAACTATCATCACGTGGGGATAAATCAGCAATACAACCAACTGTTTTGTCTGTAAAAGCAGTAAAACCAGAACCAGTTCTTTCAAAGTTTATGGGTAACAGTTTGTTAGTTTCTATTTCTAGTATCTGGGAAGATCCAACTTTATTACTTTTTAGTAATTTTAAAATTCTGGTAACCATGTTTTTTAAGGGATTAAGACTGAATCGTGAAAGCTGTTCTTGTAACCTTTCAGTCCCGTTAATTTTATTTATGCCAGAAAAAGATATTAAGCGAGTATCCTTGTTCTTTGAATGAATCGCTGAATTATTAATAAAAGTATTAGGTTTTAAATTTAAACTAATCATAAACTTACAAATCTCTGAATACCTTACATATTTTTATAAAACAACTGATGCTAAAAAATTGCTATTTTATATGATCACCATAAAAAAGCTCCTTAAAAGTTAAAAATTCCTATATAATAGACATAGTAAACGTAACTTTAAGAGGAAGATAAATGGAATATACGCAGGCCAGCCTGGGAAGAGTATTTGCGGTTAAATTTAACGCTGAAGAAGATATTTTGCCGGAGTTAAAAGAATTAATCAGGAAAGAAAAAATACAGGCAGGGATCATATACCTGATCGGCGCCCTCACCAACACAGATGTAGTGCTTGGTCCAAAAGAAAAAACCTACCCGCCCGAACCGGTTTTCTGGAATTATTCTGATGCAAAGGAAATCATTGCTGTCGGGATTTTTGCCTGGGAAAATGATGAACCTAAAATTCATTTACACGCCGGAATTGGGAATTTCGTAGAATCCAAAGTTGGCTGCATAAGGAATAAAACAGAGGTTTATCTCACTGTTGAAGGTATTGTGCAGGAGTTCATCGACACAACTATTACAAGAAAATTTGATGAACGGTATAATGCGAGTTTATTAAATTTTTAATTGGGGAATAAAATTAAAGAATAGTTTATAATAAATTTTATGAGTGAACAGGTAATAGTAGATAAAATAGATAAAATGGAACGTGGAGGAAACCTCTCCAGCGCAATTGAACTCTGTCAGTCTGCGTTGCAGCACGACCCTACAAATCCCGAGCTGCATATAAGGCTTGGTGACCTTTATTTGCAGAAACATTTTGATATTTACCAGCCAAAACGCTTTCTTGATGACGTGATAAACCATTACCAGATGGCCTTGGAATCAAATCTTGATTCGGATGAAATTCATTATAAACTTGGGGTTACTTTTTACTGTCAGGGAAATATTGATAAAGCCCTTAATCATCTTGGCATTAGCCTTGAATACAACCCCAAAAATCACAATGCATGCTTAATGATGGCAAAAATTTTATCTAAAAAGAACCGTATATCAGAATGCCTGGATTATCTTGAAAAATCTATAAAATATGGCGGACTTAATGCTTCACGCCCTCATCATTTAATATTTTCCCTTAAGCTAAGGGAAAATCGCCTGTTTGCTTATTATCACCTGCTTATGTCTATACTTAAATTGCCTTTTGACAAAGAAGCGCAAAGAGAAACCCAGCTTAAGCATACAGCAATAAAATTTTTACCTGTATATTTAAAGGGGCAGTATCTTGAAAAAACAATGCGGTTATTGGAAGCAGCAAATTTATATTCCCAGACAATAGAGAAAGCACCGGGTTTCATTCCGTTATACCTGTGGCTTGGGAATGTTTACAAGACGCTGGGCAGGAACGGGGAAGCCCTCAATGAATACAGAATGGCAATCTGGCTAGATCCAATGAATGAAACCGCTTATAAGCTTCTGTGTACTTTATTTGAGGAAAATGGCGATTACATTCATGCTATTGAAACCTATCAAAAACTTATGGGAATGAATCCTAATAACGCCATTTATCATAGTAATGTGGCAAACATATATTATTTAACCGGGGATGCTAAATCCGCAGTTTCGCATTACCAGACCGCAATTGCTTTAAATCCAAACAAACACTGGACAAGTATTATTGCTCAGACCCTTGGCTATATATTTCATGAATCAAAAGATAATTACGACGCTGCAATAAGCGCTTACCAGAGTGCCAGCATCCTTAACCCTACAGATATTGATATATATTTAAGCCTTGGAAGTGCCTATTATGACAAGGGTGACTTTACCAACGCACTTAATACTTACAGGCTGGCACTGGAAATAAGTCCTAATAATGCCAGAATACATTGTAACCTGGGGTTTTTGCTATGGGGTAAGGGTGACATTGAAGAAGCAGTCAGGGAATACGATAAAGCAATAAGCCTTGATTCTAATTATGACATAGCCTATAATAACCTGGGGGTAATTTATCTCGATAATCTGGGATATATAGAAAAAGCAGTTGAAAATTTAACCAAAGCAATTCAATGCAATGGTAAATATGCGCTTGCTCATTATAATTTGGGCAGGGCACTTGCTATAAAAGGGGATAAAGTGGAAGCAGCAAGGCTACTGCAAGTTGCGCTTAATATAAATGCCAGTACGCATGAGCTTGATGATATGGAAATTAAAATGAAACTTAAGGAGTTGTTTGATTAGGAATCTCTTGTTCTGGTTTAGGTTCAGGTAAGGTTTCCTGTTCTGGTTTGAGTTCCTCTTCAAATTCCTGAAGAGGATCCAGTTTAAAATCTTGCCTGTTTTCTTCTCCAGGAGGAGGATCAGCCGGTTCATCACATTCCCATTTAATTTCTTCTGCTGTGCATTGAAGCTGTTCTACGTTGCTTGGATCTTCGAATTCTAAAGAATCATCCTGAGCATACGCAGCAATGCTATTTGATAAACATAAAGCCAAGGTTATAATACAAAAATTTTTATACATTTTTTCCACTCCCATATAACGTGATTATAAAGCCTTTTTATTAAAATAAATCCAATTTATTAACTTATGTAAAAACAAAAATAGCCAGTTTTTCTATGGTAGAAAAATTTTGAAAGTTTAATATCAAAATGTTTAGTCAAACAAAGGAATAAAAAATGAAAAAAGTAATGATTATTATGGGACTTATGGTACTGCTTGTGCAGCCGGTTTTAGCCCAGCCGCAAAGAATGCAGTCTGGTGAACAATGCCCAAATTGTACTATTCAAAATCCTGAACAGAAGCGTGAAAGAATACAGGATCCTACAAAACAGAAAACTACTGACACGAAACGCAGCAAAACTTGTCCTAACTGCCCTAACTGTCCATGCGACGGTAGGCAACAAAGACAGCAGGGACAATAGGATTAGGGGAGTTTAATATGGTAAATATAAACGAAGGTATCTATGATTTATTATCACCGGAAAATTCAGCTGTTATTTTTATAGACCATGAACCGCAAATGATATTCGGGGTCGGGTCTATAGACAGGCAGCTTCTTTTAAACAATATAGAAGCCCTGGCAAAAAGCGCTAAAATGTTTAATGTTCCAACTGTTTTAACAACCGTTGCTGCAAAAACGTTTAGTGGAGAGATTCTTGACGAAATAAAAAATGTTTTTCCTGATATCACTCCTATAGATAGGACAACAATGAATTCATGGGAAGACGAAAATTTTGTCAGGGCAGTAAAGACAACAGGCCGTAAAAAGCTCATTATAGCTGCTTTATGGACTGAAGTGTGTCTTGCTTTCCCTGTGCTTTATGCATTAAAAGAGGGATATGAGGTTTATATTGTTGTTGATGCTTCAGCAGGAGTAAGTAAACAGGTTCATAAAACTGCAATAAAAAGGATGATACAGGCAGGAGCAAGACCTGTTACTTGGATGCAGGTACTTTTGGAGTTTCAAAGAGACTGGTCAAGAAAAGAGACTTATAATCAGACTCTTGAAATTCTGGAAGCTCACGGCGGAGCCTATGGAACAGGCATTCGTTATGTAAAGGAATTTTATAAGAATAAATAATAATGCCACAAAGTTTACAGCATATCCGACGGGTCAACGTCCGTTAGAAACTTGATGTCAGCGGGTATTTTCAGACTTTTTATAAAGCTCGACACCAGAGAATGCCCGCTTTCTCCTAGCGTATTCTTAACTAAAATCTGAAACCTATACTCATCCTTGATTTTATTAATTATACATCGTGAAGGCCCTAATACCTCCAGTCTTTCGGTTAAACCCCGCTGCTCAGCAATCAGCCTTAGCCTGTAGGCAAAATCAGTAGAATATTTTATTGCCTTCATTTCCTGCTTACAGCTGATTATAAACCTTATTATATTGCTGAAAGGCGGGTAGGATAACTCATTTCTGGATTCCAGTTCGTGTTCGTAGAATTTTAAAAAATCCTGCTCTTTTGCGTGATTTAGCGCAAAAAATTCCGGCGTATATGTCTGAAAATACACTTTTCCCCTAAAATCACCCCGTCCAGCCCTACCTGCAACCTGGGTGAGAAGCTGAAACCCTCTTTCATTTCCTCGAAAATCAGGTATATTGAATAGGGAGTCTGAGCTGATTACACCAACAAGGGTGACATTAGGCACATCCAGTCCTTTAGCTATCATTTGAGTCCCTATCAAAACATCAATATCTCCTCTGGTAAACTCCTCAAGTATTTCTATATGAGCGTTTTTCCTACTCATTATATCACTGTCTACTCTGCTTACTGATATTTGTGGGAATTCTTTCCTGAATAACTCTTCTACCCGCTGCGTTCCCATTCCGTAATATCTAATAGTAGCGCTGCTACAGGATGGGCATATTTCATAAACAGGAACTTCGTAACTGCAATAATGACAGCGCAGCGTATTTGATGCCTTATGCAGGATTAAAGGTATATCACACCTCTTGCATTTTGGGGTGTAGCCGCAGTTGGTGCATTGCCCGTATGTAGAGAACCCTCTCCTGTTTATGAGCAAAATTGCCTGCTTTTTATTCTCAAAAGTATCAAGCAAAGACTTTTTTAAAATTCTGGAAAAGATGCTTTTATTGCCGTCTCCGAGCTCTTGTTTCATATCAATAATATTTACGGTCGCTAAACCCTCTGCACCAATTCTTTCAGGGAGGGTAAGCAGGCTTCCAGTGTTTTTTGCCCGGAAAAATGTTGCAATATCAGGAGTAGCAGTACCTAAAACAACTGTAGCTCCTTCTCTTTTCGCTCTTTCGTATGCAATTGTTTTTGCGTTGTATCTGGGCGCAGGTGAAGTCTGCTTATAGCTAGATTCGTGCTCCTCGTCTATAATTATAAGTCCCAAGTCCTTTACAGGCGCAAAAATAGCGGATCTTGCGCCAATTGTAATTTTTATTTCCCCATTTTTTAACCTTTTCCATACATCATACTTTTCCCCATCAGAAACGCTGCTGTGCCAGATTGCCACGTTCTGCGGCCCAAACCTCGCGGAAAATCTCATTGCAAGCTGCGATGCAAGTAATATTTCCGGCGCAAGTATAATAGCGGATTTGCCTTGGCTCAAAACTTCCTTTACAACGTGCATATAAACTTCGGTTTTTCCTGAACCTGTTACTCCATACAATAAAAGGGGTTCAGGATTTTTATCTTCAAGTGCCTGTATAATTTTATCTAGGGCATGCTTTTGTTGGCTTGTAAGTTGGAAAAAGTCATGTTGTTCATTATTTTTAAAGATATCAGAAGGATTTCTGAATACTTCCCTCTCAAAAATTTCTACTATACCTGTTTTAGCAAGGTCCTTAACAGTGGCAGAGGTTGTATTTGCTGTTGTCAGGAAGTCAGAGAGTTTTGATTCACCCCCAGTGGCCTTGAGCGCCTCAATTATTTCTTTTCTGCGAGCGGTAAGACCTTCTATTTTTGTAGTTGAACAAAATTTTACATATTTTTCCAGTTTGGGCCCGGATTTTTTTTCTTCAACAATATTTTTAACTTCAATAATTCCCTGCTTAGTCAAATTTCTTAAAGCTGAATAAAAATCCTTATATGGAAGTTTTACTTTTTTTCTTAATGTATTTACTTGAATTCCTGATTTTTGTTTTGTAAAATCAACTATTTTTTGCTCATTTTTACTGTAATTTTCCTTAACTTTTTCACATAAAAAATACACATTTCTTTTTGCTTTTGAAAAAAGGTTTCCGGGTATTGCTGCATCAATAACTGTTTGAAGGTCACAGCAGTAGTAATTTGCTGCCCATTCAAGCAGTTGCAGGTATTCAATATTTAAAACCGGCTCAGGGTCAAGTATCTCATAAATATACTTGGCGTTTATCCCCTCAGGCAGGTAGTTTGAGAACCCGACCACAAATGCATTAACAACACCCCTGTTCCCAAATGGCACAAGTACCGGGATCCCCAGTTTTATGTATTCATAAAGCTCTTCAGGAATTAGATAGCTAAAAGTCCTTGTGTCCAGGTCAGGTACATCCACTATGACCTGAGCATATTTATTAGTCAACGTTTTCCAGCTCTTTTTGTGCCTGTTCAATCGCTTCTTGCAGGGCGTTCAGGTTTTCAGGATATATCGCAACTCCTTTTTTTGTTGGGTTCCAGGTATTCCCGCCATCTGTTGTATAGAATATTCTTAAATCAAGGTACTTTTTACCTTTGTATTCATTTATCTGCACCTGGATTTCCTCGGTAGCAGTCCGTGGAATAGTTGCTAACAGTTTCTTTTCAGCCATAGATATCTCCTTAACACCCAAAAGTAATAATCTTATTTTATAATAACCCCCTGCCTTTTTGAATAGCAGGGGGTTATTTCTTAATCTTTTTAAAATTTAGGCTAATTGGATTAATGCCATTTCTGCATTATCGCCGCGTCTTGGCCCAATTTTATAAATTTTTGTATATCCGCCATTTGTTTCAGTGTATTTGGGGCCTATTTCAGAAAAAAGCTTTCTCAGTACGGTAGTTTCACCGATTTCCTGGTCATAAATCTGACCGGCAACAAGTCTTCTTGCGTGCAAATCACCTCTTTTAGCAAAGGTGATGAGCTTTTCAGCGTATGATTTCAGGACTTTTGCTCTTGTCACTGTTGTTCTTATTTGACCATGCATAAACAATGAAGTTACCATTGACCTTAGCATTGCTTTTCTCTGGTCTTGCGGTCTTCCTAATTTTTTGACTCTTTTCTGGTGTCTCATTCTATTTCCACTCCTTCAGGGTTTGGCTTAAGTTTTAAACTAAAAGCGGAAAGTCTTTCAATTACTTCATCAGAAGACTTTTTGCCAAAGTTTTTAATATTCAGCAAATCATGCTCTGATTTTTCCAGGAGCTCTTCGAGGGAGTTAATACTTGCTCTTTTTAAGCAGTTATATGCTCTCACGGAAAGATCAAGTTCTTCAATTCCTATTTTTGGTTTATGTTGTTCAGGCTCTTCCTCTTCAACAATTGCTGCGCCCTGTGCAGTTATCTGGCCTGTCAGATTAGCAATTGGCAGGAATTGCTCTATCAGTAAATTTGCTGCTTTACTGAGAGCTGTGTTTACGTCCATACTGCCATTTGACCAAACTTCCATAATAAGTTTGTCATAGTCAGTAACTTCGCCAACACGTGTATTTTCTACTGTATAGCTGACTTTTTTAATGGGCATGTACACAGCATCTATTGGCAGCATATCAATTGATCTTGCTATACTGTCTTCTTTAAAGTTATCTGTAGTTACATAACCTTTTCCGCTTTCTATAATAATGTCAGAGTGCATGCTTCCGCCATCAGAAAGATTGCAAATAACCCAGTCCGGGTTAATCACTTTGACTCCTGCAGGTAATTGTATATCTCCTGCATAAACAGGTCCTTTTCTGTCAACGTCAATTCTTAAACTCTGAGGTTCCGGGCTGTCACTTTTAACTATAAGTCCTTTCATATTAAGAAGGATATCAGTTATATCTTCAACTACGCCTGGCATAGTGGTATATTCGTGAGTTACACCTTCTATTCTTGCAGCAGTAACTGCAGCTCCTTCGAGGCTTGATAAAAGAACTCTTCTTAAGGAATTACCGATTGTTGTACCATAACCTCTTTCCAGTGGCTCGATAACGAATTTTCCGTATATTGAACCATCAGAATCGGTTGTTGTATTCACGCATTTTATTGTTAAGTCCATCTGGTTATTATAACCTCCTGTTTACTTAGAATAATATTCTACTATTAACTGCTCTTTTATTGTTGGATCAAGGTCTTCACGCTCAGGGAGTGAATTTACCTTAATCTTTAAGTTGCTTTTTTCAGATGAAAGCCATCTGACTTCAGGTGTTTCTGGCATTGTTTCCATTAAGCTTTTGATTAAATCCATGCTTGCAGCTTTAACGCTGATCTCGTCACCGGGTTTTACTCTAAATGATGGGATATCAACTATTCTGCCATTAACAAGGAAATGTCTGTGTCTGATGAGCTGTCTTGATTGTTTACGCCCTGCAGTAAAGCCTGCTGCGTAAAGTACGTTATCCAGCCTTGACTCAAGCATTTGTAATAATGTTGTTCCTGTTACGCCTTTTTTTCTGGCTGCTGTTTCGAACAATTTTGAAAATTGTTTTTCAGAAACCATGTATGAATGGCGAACTTTTTGTTTTTCCCTTAAATGGAGGGCATATTCTGATAATTTCTTTCTTGACTGGCCATGCTGACCTGACCCGTATGGTCTTTTGCCAACAGAACATTTAGCTGAATAGCATCTACTGCCTTTTAAGAATAGCTTTTTGCCTTCATTTCTACATATTTTACATACTGATTCTCTATATCGTGCCATAATTATACCCTTCTTTTCTTAGGTGGCCTGCAACCATTGTGCGGGATTGGAGTCACATCTTTAATTAAAGTAATTTCTAGCCCTGCTGACTGAAGCGACCTTATTGCTGTTTCTCTTCCTGATCCTGGGCCTTTAACATATACTTCAACAGTCTTCATTCCTTGTTCAATTGATTTTTTGGCTACAGATTCCGCTGCGGATTGTGCTGCGAAAGGTGTTCCTTTTCTTGCGCCTTTAAAACCACTGCTGCCAGCACTCGCCCATGCGACTGAATTACCCAGCATATCGGTTGAAGTTACTATGGTATTGTTAAAAGTTGATTGAATGTGTACCCTTCCCTGGTATACATTCTTTTTTTCTTTCTTTTTGCCTCTTGTCTTAGGTTTTGCCATATTAAAATTTATTCTCCTTGATTAATTTTATTTTGTAGTCTTTTTCTTACCTGCGATTGGGCCGCCTTTTTTGCCGCGTCTTGTTCTTGCGTTTGTTTTAGTTCTCTGGCCTCTTACAGGAAGATTTCTGCGGTGTCTCATTCCCCTGTACGAGTTAATTTCGCTTAACCTTTTTATATTCATTGCCTCTGATCTTCTCAGATCACCTTCTACCTGATAGTCGGCAAGAACGTTTCTCAGGCGGTTAATTTCGTCTTCTGTAAGGTTATCAGTTCTTGTGTCTTCAGATATCTTAGACTTTGCAAGTATTTCTGCGGAAAGGGTGTTGCCAATTCCGTATATATAGGTTAATGCAATAACCATTCTTTTATTTCTTGGTAAATCTACACCGGCTATTCTGGCCATTAATTGTCTTCTCCTTTTGTATATATGTAAGTAAAGGATAAATTACCCAAAACATGAAATAATTTCAACTAATTTTATTAACCTTGTCTTTGTTTATGTTTTGGATTCTCGCAAATTACTGCGACTCTTCCTCTTCTTCTAATTATTTTGCATTTATCGCACATTGTTTTTACAGATGTTCTTACTTTCACTTTTATGCCCTTTCCTGATTTTTTACTTTAATCTATATATTATTCTTCCTCTGGTAAGGTCGTAGGGTGTTAATTCGACCTTAACTTTGTCCCCGGGAAGTATTTTTATGAAATTTTTCCTTATTTTCCCTGATATATGCGCAAGAACCATGTGGTCATTTTCCAATTTTACCTTAAACATGGCATTCGGCAATGATTCTATTATTGTTCCTTCGAATTCTATTGTTTCCTTAGACATTTTACCTCAAAAAAAGCATGGCAAGTACTACCCTTATAATGATTCTACATGGAACATGATAATTTACAAGTTTATGGTTTTATTTTTCTATTAAAACAACAAAACTTCTTGGTTCAAGTTTTAAAGAATCACCTTTAACAGGAATTTCTTCGCCTTCTCTACAAATAGACTGTTTTTTGAGTTTTTCCAGTTCTTTTTCCGGATTATTCGGATCAGTTACAGGAATAGATGTATCAAGAACTTTATGCCAGCTTTTGCCCCCGCCTTTCTGATGAGCAGGCATTTTCACATCCAGTGCCTCTATACCTCTGTTATAAGCAACGTAAATTGAAGGGGATTTGTCATTAAGATGTTCTTCTGTCCCATCAATCTTGTATGCTACAACATCCTGCCACTCGAAAAATTTCTTTCCAAACAAGAAATCACGGTTATCCCACATATCATTCCCATGTCGATCAAGCCAGGTTACATCTTTTCCATTTTTTCCGTTCTTATCTTCACCGTAAAAATATCTATCAGGATGCAAGGCATTGTGGTTATGCCTGAAATTTATAAGCCTTTTAGTGAATTCTGACAAATTATCAGCATTTAAAACCTGTTCATTTCCTTTTTCATCTGTGTTTTTTACTATACTATCCCATTTTAAGGCATTTTTTTCATGTTCGTTATAAGAATTATTACATCCATCCTTTGTGTTGAATCTTTCATCTCCATACAGCAGCATAGGCGCACCCACAGACGTCATTAATAATCCAAGTGCTGTTTGTACAGCTTTCCCCCTTTCTGTGAATGCTTTTTCTTTTGTATCATATATTCCATCATATTGATTCCAGGATCTATTATGACTATCTCCACTGAGAGGGTCTTTAGGATTATGTTTATTATTGTAGGCAAAAAGGTCGTAAAGGGTAAAGCCGTCGTGGCAGGTAATAAAGTTAACTGATCTTGGGTTTGTGCCTCCCAATCCTTCCTTGGAACCGGCAAGGTTTCTGATTATATTAACAGCAGCAGGCCTTGAAGAATCATCATGAATATGGTTAATTGATTCTCTTATAGAATCACGGAAGTGTAGCCCGTTCCATTCTTTCCAGTTTTCCGGGAATCCTCCCTGAACAACTGTTCCATCAGCGGCCCAGGGTTCTGCAATCAGCACTACCCCGTCCTTGTTTTCTTTTGATCTCACAGGAAGTTCTTTTTCAATTTTCTTTAACAGGAGATGATTACGGTCAAACCAGACTCCATCCCCATTTGGGTTCCCATTAGCCAGAAGAGGAGCAAGATCAAATCTGAATGCGCTTACTCCAAGTTTTGCCCAACGTTTAAGTGAGTCTACCACAAGGTTCTGGAACCTTGGAGCAAGAGAATTTGTGTCATTTCCGCATCCTGATGCGTTGTGATAATATCTTCTATCTTTTGGCATTAAATAAAAGTGAGGATTTGCATATCCTTTCAAAGAGGTAATAGTTGTAGCGTCGGGATTTTTTCCATCGACTCCGCCTTCTCCTGTATGGTTGTATACTACATCCATACACACTTCCACACCTTCTTTATTAAAGGCTTCAACCATTTGTTTGAATTCTTTTGTTGGCCCACCAGGAGTCTTGCTGTCATATGCAAGTTCCCTGTCAGGTGCCATAAATGAATCAGTCATATATCCCCAGCCACCTTCTTCTCCTGGCATAGCATTCTGGAATGACATTATTGGCATAAATTCTACTGTAGTTATACCCAGGTTTTTAAGATGTCTGGCAAGGAAGGCTGCACCTTTATAGGTACCAGCATACTCATCCTTCCAGCTATTTACAAGTGTTGTTATTTTTTGCTCTTTTTCAGGTTTTCCTTCTTCTTCTTTTAATTCTTTTTTATAAAGTCTTTTGAGAACATCTTTATTTAAATTTTTTGTAAGTCCCCAGACCTGGGCTTCATAATAAACCTGGTCCGTAAACGGTTTCGATAAATCTGGTACTGATTTTAGTGTTCCTTCTTCGGAAATTTTTTCAAGCTCTCTTGTATAAATACTTTTTGATGCTACTTTGGCGCTGTCTTTTTGTCTGTTACCTTCTCCTGACATAAAGTCATAACCGTTTTCTGAAACTCCAGGTGTAAGAGTATCATGGCTGGTTTCGTATGAATAATAATCAGAAAGCAGTTTATTAGGATTGAAACGATTTCCTATAACATCTCTATCCCGGACACCATGTCCCTTTAATTTGCCGTCCTTTAAAATAAAGCCTGTGTGTTGGTTACTCTTATCTAAAACAGGAAACCCTTTTTCATCATAAAATACAGGATACTTGCCTTCCTTGGCTTCAATCCATTTATTTTGTTCTTTATCCCAGACAGAGTCTACTTTAATATTTTCCCCAGAATTTGTTTTAACTACATTCTTTTGGTTGTTAATTTCTTCTATTAAATTGCCGTTTTCTACGCTGTATTTAATTTGGTTGTTATTCTGATTTATTATGACGGGTGTTCTCTTATAATCAAAGATAATGTCATAAGTACCTGTTGTTACATCGACAGAGCGCCCTTTTTGAGGATCCAGAGCCTGCTTTAATATAATCGGGTTCCAGTTATTATCATAAATGGTATGTGAACCAATTTCTGTTCCCGGCTGCCAGTTATCCTGATAATCCCAGTTAGACCCCCATACCCTGTACCCGTAATAAACAGGTTTATCTTTGTCCTGTTTACTTTCAAGATTTATGTTTAATAATTCCTGTATTTTATCTTTAGAAATAGAATGTACCCATCTGTCACTTTTTGTTGGGATCATTGGAATCCTTGCTATTTCCTGCTCACCGTTAGGTTTTCTGAAAAGACAAAGTTCCATTCTTGTTCCAATGGAAAAAATTCCAAAATCAAGGGATTTTGTCAGCGGATTATAATGGGAGCCCATTTTTATGTTATCAAAATCCTTATTAGCCTTTTGAGTTTTAGTAACACCAGCACCAAAACTCAAAACTTTGGCATTGTTACGGACAAAACTGTCCTTTATGTCATACGTTAAGGACGGGCTTTTAAGCGCTGATCTATTAGTTACACATTGAAATTTTTGAAGATTATCCAGCTTCGATATGATAGCAGAGTCTTTAATTTCCATACTTACTCAAATTCCCCAGAATTTCCTTGTTCTAAAATGCTAAAAGAGCCTGAATAAAAAAAAATGACATTTAAAAAAATTTTTTTTACAAAAATTAACAGATTCTGGTAAAATGCACTTATGGCAAATTTTATTTCAATATTTAGAACGCTTTTATCTTTTGTGGTGGCCGGGTTACTGTTTATACAGAGTGATACTGTTTACTGGACAGCTTTTGTTCTTACTATTTTAGTAATATGGATGGACGGGCTGGACGGGTATGTTGCCAGGAAATTTAATGAAACCTCTAAGTTTGGTGCAGTTCTTGACATATTAAGCGATAGAATAGTAGAAAATGTTTACTGGATTACGTTTGCAGTTCTTGGTTGGCTGCCGCTGTGGGTTCCGCTAGTTGTTTTAACAAGGGGGATTATTACGGACGGTTTAAGAAGCTTGGCGCTTGAGCAGGGGTACACAGCTTTTGGGCAGACCACCATGATGCAAAGCAAAATCGGAAAATTTATTGTAGCATCAAATTTTAGCAGGTTTTCCTATGCTGTTTTTAAAGCAATAGCTTTTGCATTGCTTATTGTTGCACAAATTAGGTTGGAAGTTTCCCTGATAGCATATATTAGTGCTTATGCGTCGGTATTTTTCTGTGTAGTACGGGGATTGCCGGTAATTATCGAGAGCAAAAGATTTCTGGTTAAATGAAAACTATGAATATAGTTCTCCATGAACCTGATATCCCGCAAAACACAGGCAATATAATCCGTTTGTGCGCATGTACAGGCTGTACGCTTTATCTGGTAGGAAAACTTGGGTTTCATATTACCGACAAACACATGAAAAGGGCGGGGCTTGATTACTGGCAGGACGTGGAAATACATAAAATTCCTACCATAAAAGAACTTGAAGAAAATTTTCCTGAAAATAATTTCTATTACCTGAGTACAAAAGCTCAAAGGCTGTATACAGAAGTATGCTTTAAATCCGGGGATTTTCTGGTTTTTGGGAGCGAAACAAGAGGACTTCCAGAAGAAATAGTATTTCAGAATCCCGAAAAAGCCCTTAAAATACCCATGTCTAGTGATAAAAGAAGCCTTAACCTTGCTAATTCAGTATCCATAGTTGTTTATGAAGCATTAAGACAGAATGGATTTAGCATATTATGACTAATCTGGATTCTATAATTTCTAAACTCGAAACTTTTGCCCCGCCTGAATTGGCAGAAGAATGGGATAATTCAGGCTGGCAGGTTTTTCTGGGGAATAAAAACATCACCAAAATAATGCTGGCTTTATCTCCTACTGAAGATGTTATTGAAAGTGCTGTTAATAAAGGCTGTGAGCTTTTAATAACACATCATCCTATGTTTTATACAAGCTTAAACCATAGAAACCTTCAAGTTTACGCTGCACATACAAACCTTGATTTTGCACCGAGGGGTATTGCTGAGCGGCTGATGAAGATGTTTAAGCTGGAGAAAGAGGAAACTCTTTCGCATATTGTAAATAAGGTGAAAGAGAATCTAAATGTCAAAACAATAAAACTTATAAACCCTTCAAATATTCAAAAAATAAGAAAAATAGGTGTTATGCCGGGCAGCGGAGGAAGTTTAATTCCGAGCTTAAAAGATATTGATTTATATATTACCGGAGATGTTAAATATCATGATGCCATTGAGGTAAAAAACTTTGCAGTTATTGATGCAGGGCACTTTGAAACTGAAAGAATTATTTTACCTGTACTCAGGGATTTATTAAAGGAATTCGATGTCCAGGTATTTATTGCGGAAGAAAAACCTCCCTGGGAGTTTGTTTAAGGTAATTGAACCTCCATAGTCGGTGGGACTTCAGTCCATGTAGGATAATCTTTATATAAAACTGATGATCCAACTGTTCCTATGTATTCCACATTATCATTAATCGTATCCCCGTCAGTATTATCATCATTAGGATCAAATCCAAGCATTCTTTCCAGTACATCAATAAGCCCGTCCGTGTCAGTATCAGTTGCATAATCCGTAAGACTAATCAACCGCGAATGGTGGTATATTTCCACTCCATCTATATCAGCGCCGGGAGTAATTGTGGAATGCTCGCCAGGTAAAAGGGTTGGGATTGCTGAAGGGGTAATTCCTCCAAATGGCGGCTGGATGAAAAAGCCATCTTCTTTGTTATCATCAATTATCCTTATATACTTCACATTACTTATTTTGGGAGCGGCAGCAGCCGGATCGGTTCCATCATATACTGTAACTCCTCCATTAGTACACTTAGCTCCTAAATCAAAAAGCCCGCTGCCGTAAAATTTATGCGTAGTTAATGTTGCTCCGCTGTAGGGAACATCTACCATATGGCTTCCGATCATTTCAATGGTATTTATATTTACATAGAGCGGTGTGCCTGTGCAGCTTATATTTACCCAGCTAATCCCGCCTCCAGGGTCGGATGCATCGACGTAAGGGTCATTAGGATTAGTATCTATTCCTGCATAAACAAAATATCCTTCAGCATGGCCCCTTTCATAAATCGCAAAATCAAAGCCATTACCATTTACCAGAGTAGTCGGAAGTCTTAAAGTTATATAGCCTCCGGGTCCTAATGATAAAACTTTTCCATCAGGCTGGCCATAAAGCTTTTTTATGTCGGTATTTTGGTTATATACAGTTATAGTTCCTGTATTTGGAGTAACAGAACCAAGAGGCTGCTTTATATCCATGTCCTTAAATGTTGCTCCTGCTCCTTGCAAAATACTTCCTCCGGGCTTCGGGAAAGTACTGCTTAAATAAACAGGCAGATTAACAGCTGCGGCTGCTGCTTGTATATTAATTTCTTTAACGCCAAGAACAGCTAATAAGTAGGTTGGAACTGTAGCATCTGCAGTTATGCTTACAGCCCTGGAAGTAGGATTTACGTTAATTGTAGGAGTTCCTCCAAATCCGGTGATAAATTGGTTACTATTTACTAAAGCATCATAATGTGAAGTTGCATTAGTGGTAATTTGGGCCTGGGTTGGCATAATAAAAGTGCCGCCTGTTTCATATATTTCATATTCGGAAGCAGCGAGCAGAGCGGCGGATTCTACTGCTTTTTGTAGTTCATACCTCTGGTTTAATATAAGTCCCAAATCCAGCGCAAATGTACACAGGCCTAAAAGAGCCATTATGCTGAAAACAAGAATTATTATTGATGAACCTTTTTTGTTTCTCATTTTATTGCTCCTTAAGGCCAAACCGTAGGCGGAGTGCGTGTTACATAGGAACTATTGCTGAATGTATTACTGTTTTTAAGGTAGTCAAATTCTGGAGATGGATCGAGAGCTAAATCTTGTCCGCTTTCGGCTCCATGGATAAAATCTTTTTTTATTGCTCTTCTTGCTGCTGCACTACCAGCATGTTCCCACCAGGTAGGATATTTCCTGGTGTAGTTAGTTCCGTCTACATCATAATAAAGTGCTTTATTTCCTGCATTATCATAAGTAACAAACATTGCGTCTTTAAATAGGGGCAAATATCGTGCTGTACGACTTGGTTCTATGGGGTCATTACTTTGGTATGGAGTGGAAATGATATAACGATTTGTACCAGATGCATAAAACGCTGGCAGCCCTGCTGCTGTTATATCATCAGAAAAGCTAGGACAATTAATAGATGTGCCCCCATTGCCGCATTTATTAGCGAGATTCCAGAAATCAACTAACACTCCAAGTTCATTGCCGTCAAGGTTCCCGTTAATATTCACATCAAAATATTCTGGATCCCTGTCCCATGCATCCGATATTCCATCGCCATCACTATCTATATAAACATCTATAATATCTACCTGGAAAAAATTATTTCCATCTCCATTATCAGGGTCTTCATCATTAGCAAAAACTGCAGTTGCGCTGCTATCATATACTCCTGCGTTCGCCCCCTGGTCGTGTTCGAATAATCTAAACCTATACATATATGGCCTGTAAAACGGGTTAATTGCGACATCACTTTGATTAGTATGGTAAATAGAGTCTGCCATGGTCATAACTTGCGGGGATTGTGTGCTTATAAAGTATTGATTATCCCAGTTTCCAGCACCCCAGCTATTGTAGGCCGTGGTATATGAAAAATAAAACCCATTAACATGTTGGAAGTCGTGATCAGTTAAAACTGTGCCAGAATTATTGGTAATAATAACAGGCTCAGTTGCTCCCATAATATAAGAATCATTCCATGGCGTAGTAGGAAAGTCCCCCAGTCTAGGGTTCATCCTGAGTGCTCTTTCATTAACCGAGGCAGTATCTCGCTGATCACCTTCACAAAGGCCAGTTGTCCCGCCTGTACCGCAAAAAAGAATCCTTTTAGTGTAAAAGAGATTTGTATCATTAAAACGCAACCTGAAATTTGGGTTCGCCCCTTCAGAAATGAATAATAAATCCGTATTATATTTCACATAAATAAGGTGAGTAAAACCCATGGCAGAGGCGACCCATACATAGGGAATATTGGTATTAAACCATCCACCAGGTTGATAATAAGGTGATCTGGCCTCTAAAGTCCCTGTTCTTAGGTTTACTCTAAGGTTTGGAGGAAGTAGGTCGTTTCCTACCCAGTCCACTAGTCGCGCATGGGCAATATCATATTCAAGAGAAGGATGTGTTCCGGGGCCCTCATAAAGGCGGAGCAAAAAAGCTATATGTTCCCTGACATTAAATGCTGAAGCGGGATCATAATTATACGGTGTAGTATCAACAAGTGCGCCCGAATCAATAAAATTACCGGCACCGTCTGTAAAAAATTTTGATAAGTGTTCAGTTGTAGGGGTTACAGGGACGTTGTTTGATTGGAAAATATGTGGGTTTACGGTTTGAGAGCTGCTAAACGGTATAGCAGAAAAATTAGATCCTGCCATACCCGCAAGTAGAAAATAAGGAGTATATTCATAATACACAAAGGCAACAGCGGTATTACTAGTTGCATTATACTTGACCTTGGCGCTAATACTGCCAGAATTAGGAATGTTATGCATTATAAGGTATTCAATAACCTTATTTTTTATAAAATCTGACACAAAAGCTTCTTTTGTAGCAGTATCCCCGTTAATGCTGTTAAGTTTATTGACTTCCATGAGGCTCATTTTGACAGCTTCGGAAACCGTTAATCGTGCGTTTATTGCAGCGCCAAATTCTACTACAATAAAAATTATGATCATCAAAATTGGGACAACAATAGCAAATTCGACAAGCTGTTGAGCTTGCCTGCTTTTTAAAAAAAATCTTCTTCTCATAATATTTATTTCGTTAAAAATGTTAAAAACTTTAAAAAATGATATAATATTTATATACAAACTGAAAAATTAAGTAAGGAAAAGGCATATATATGCAAAAAAAAGGTTTTTCTTTGGGTGAAATGCTGTCAGTTATATTAATTATTGGCGTAATCGCTGCAGCAACAGTTCCTATGATTTCTAGTCAGCAACAGGGTAAAAACTTTGAAAACAATGCTGTAAAGTGCATAAAAAGCGAGTTGGCTGCTGATTTAAACTCTACAGCCTGCCAGACTGCATTAAAATTTGCCAAATACCAGAAATTGAACGCCCATAAAACCATGTTTTACTTTGCAGAGCACGGCAACACCGCTGAACAGGAAGCTGCAAGAAAAGCTATCCGCCAGGCCTGTGACGAGGGTGGGTTAGATACGTGTAGCTACCTGGTGGAATCGTGTAGAAAAGATTTAGAAAAATGTGATATAGCTGATTCGGAATACGATCTGCATCATTACCTTATGATGGCAAAAAACGTTGGTGATATAGGCAGGATGAAAATAAGAGATATAACAAAGCCGTGGTACGGTCTTCATAACACAAACATTGTGACGGCTGTGGATAATGCCTGCTGCATTGACGGTGAAGTTAACACTGCCTGTGATATAAATGATAGTACCACCTGTCTATAAAGTAGGTTATATGCTGGTATTTTAAAAGATTAAAATTTGCTATAATAATTGAATTGTTATAATAGCTGGGGAATTACGCATGTTTCAAAAAAATATAGACGCCATAAGGTCAAAAAACCCGCAACTCGCTGAAAAACTTGAAAAAATTAATCTGGAATCAGTACAGGATATAACTGTCGGGGAAGCGGAAACCAAAGATTTAATTATTGCATATAAAGACCTCGCCCTGCACAGTACAATCGACCCGATAAGAGAAGCCAACGCAATTTGGAATAAAGCAGTTCACACAGAATTGAAAAAAAATGATATCCAAATCGTGTTTGGGTTGGGATTGGGGTATTTGTTTAAAAGAGCTTATGTAAATTCCGGCTCAAAAATCTTTCTTTTTGAGCCTATGCCGGAAGTTCTGCGTTTTGTGCTGGAACATGTGGACTTTTCAGCAGAACTTACAGATAAAAGAGTTTATATTACTGATAATGTCAAAGATATAACCGAAAAGCTAAGTTCAGAGTATCTCCAGGGCGACAGAGCAGAGTTTATGTTTCTTCCTGCTTATGCTTCCATTACACAGGATATAATGCAAGATTTAACAACCAGGCTGGTAAAAGTTCTTGAAGAAAAATCTGCGGACGTTAGTACTATATTTAGGTTTGCACAAGGCTGGACAAAAAATTTCATAACAAACCTTCCCCATTTCTTTGAATTTCGGCCATTAGGCTATTTTAAGGATACTTTTGCTGATAAAAATGCATTGATAATTGCAGCAGGGCCTAGTTTACAGGAAAATATTGAAAAAATAAAGAAAAATAAGGATAAATTTATCACAATAGCCGTAGGTAAGGCGCTGAGAGTGCTTGCGGAAAACAATATTGTACCGGATTTTGTAACTTTTGCAGATGCAAGAAATCTTGAACTCCAGGTACAAGGATTGGAACACGTAATTGCAAAAACCAATATTATAATGACTATAAAAACTGACAGCAAAATATCCGCTCTTAAGGCAAAAAACAAAATTTTATATTTGCCGGAAACCGACCCCTATACTAATTTATTTATTAAACATTCCAGCCTGGATCCGGGTTCTTACGAATCCGCCAGCAGTATATCAATTATAAATTACTTTATAGCAAAGACACTTGGCTTCAGGAATATTGCATTCGTGGGTCTGGATCTTGCTTTCCCGGATAATAAAATTTACGCAACCGGCGAGTCTTTAAAAATAGATGAAAATGGCTATATTCAGATGAAAAATGTACAGAAATCTAACAGGAAAGTCGGATATGTAAAGGATAAAGACGGAAATACCCTCGCCACAAGAGACGACTACATGATATTCATAAGGCAGCTTGAAGGAATTTTGGAAGAGGATACAAGCCTTTCCAGAGTTATAAACACTTCAACCCGAGGCGCTTATATAAATGGAATGGATTATGTAGACTTTGACAGTTATGTAAAGAAGATTAGCGAACTAAATATTAATGTTAATGAAATAATATCTGGTATGAATGCCAAAACCGGCAATGTATGGCATGAATGTATGCAGAAAGTGTCAAAAGAAATTTATGACAAACACGTTGAAATAAAACAAATAAATGAAAAATCAGTTCTGGCTTTAAACGACATTACGGTTATGATTGAAACGTTGGAAACTGAAACAGAATGTAAGCCTGATCATGACAGTCTTGGGGACTTACAATTTATGTTAAATGAATTAAAAAGCAGATTAATGAATAATATAATTCTTCAGAATTCTCTTCAGGGTGAATTATGGATTTATACTAAAAACTATAAAACTCAAAATATGCACGAAAAGACCACTATCCTGAATAACCTTAATGTGGAAAGGCGATTATTCAGTAGAGTTTATAAGCACTCCTCCGATATTTTAAGTTGTATGGAAAATCCCTGTGAAAGCGTAAAATCATATTAGGATGACTGATGATTAGTCAGGATTATCCCTGCCCCCAATTGTCATTCTGAGGAGGGCGAGGCATATGGTAAAGGATAAATTAAAGAAATTGGTTTTCTCGCCCGACGTGAGAATCTATCTAAGTGGAGCGAAGCCCCACAGCTTGCATTCCACACTGGATAGATTGCTGCGTCGCTCCCTTCGGTCGCTCCTCGCAATGACAATAAGCATAATTATTTCCCTGCTCTTTATAAGCTCCTCTTTTTGCTATGACTACTACGCAGCAGGGAAAAAAGCCTATGATAATAGTGAATACGATAAAGCCGGCTTTTATTTCGCTAAAGCATTAGAAAAGTTTCCTTCAAATTTAAAATGTCGCTATTACTACGCTCAAACCTTAATTAACCTTAATGAATTTGAGAAAGCTCAGCGGGAATATGAAAAAATAATAGAAGCATCCCCGCTTAGTTATGAAGCGAGATTGGCTTTTATGGGGATTTCAGAGATTGAAAAATACAGGCTTATTAAGAAGGGAATAGACCTGGATACCAAAAACAACGCAAGCACAAAACAGAAATTTGCATTCAAATCAGGGGATACATACATAGAAAACGCTCTTGAAGGCGGGCAGGTTACCAGGTGGCATACTGAAAAAATGCCTATAAAAGTATATATACAGCGCAATACAGGACTTCCCGGTTACAAAGATTCTTATTTTTCCGAGATTAAACGGGCGATGGATAATTGGGTTAACAGTGTGGGAAATAATCTTATAATTAGTTATAAAATCACTGATAATCCTGATGAAGCTAATATTAGGGTTTATTTTGTTAATGAAATTTTAAAGAAAACCGGGAAAGGGTATGTAACAGGACTGGCAACTCCTTATATCAAGGGCTCTATTCTCGATTATTATGAAGTGAAATTTATTCCTCAGGGTGATTTATACACTACAGCTTTGCACGAATTAGGCCATGCATTGGGTATAAGGGGCCACAGTAGTAATAAATCAGACATAATGTACTCTGCGGTAAATGATGTGAATGAGCTTTCATCACGTGATATAAATACCTTGTCGCTCCTTTATACGCTTGACCCGGATATATCTAATTTTGACAAGGATGAAAAAATAGTTACAGGTTCAGCTAAGAATGAAAAATTATTGGGCTCAAAGGACAAATTGCTTGATAAAAAATTACAGGAAGCAGTAGAATACACAAAAAGTTACCCGAATAATGTTTTGAGCTGGTCACATCTTGGAAAAGCTTATTTTGATCTTGGAAATTATGAAAACGCAGTAATAAGCTATAAAAAAGCCATTGAAATTGATCCTTCTTACACAAGCGCTATAGAAGGCCTTGCTTTTACTTATAAAGAAATGGGGAAGACAACTGAAGCGTCAAATTTGTTTAAGGAACTCATAAGTAAAGAGCCAAGAAACATAGCTTTTTCGCATAATTACGCGCTTTATTTAATGGAAAACAAGCAGTATAGTGAAGCGAAAAATATTCTACAAAATTTATTAAGGTATAACCCGCAGGCAAAAGACGATGAAAACATACAGAATCTGCTGGATTATGTCAATAAGATTTAAACCTCCAGAATGATGCCCTAAAAATAAAATTAACGGAAAATAATAAAAGATATGAAAGGTATGTCTGGGGGTATTTTATGAATAACGAAACAGAAAAAATCACTTTTAGCCAATTATGGAATAATCAGCCACCCGTGCTTCAATTGTGTTTTGGTTTAACAACTTTAAGCTTTGGGTTTATCTATCTGCTTTTATTTACAATGCTTTAATTTGCTGAGTACATTTAAAGTGTATTTTAGCTACGTTATTTAGCTTCTCAATTCCGTATTTGCTTACAAATACGCCTGCCTGCTTTAATACTTCCGCAGAAGCTCCTTTTGGCAAGTTTATTCCGTATTCTGTTGAGAATTTTTTAAGCCTTGTGAGGAATTCATCCCGCGCAAGCACTGAAGCCGCAGCAACCGCAATATCATCCTCAGCTTTTGTTCTTTGTTCAAGAATAATATTTCTTCCGTTTTTTAGTAAAGCGTTTTTAATAAGGGATTCATTCCCGAATTTGTCTGAAAGCGCATACTCGCACGGCGTTTTCTCAAGAATATTTTCAATTGCTCGTGCGTGTCCCCAGGCAAGCAGGTTGTTCAAATTTTTAAACTTGCTGTAAAGTTCATTATATTTGGCCGGGTTTATTGTGACAACGGCAAAAGTGCTGATTTCCTTTATTTTAGGCGCAAGTTTGTGGATTGTAGTATCATTAATTTTTTTGCTGTCCTGAACTCCAAGTGTAATAAGCTGGTTCATGTTTTTTTCATCAACCAGCACGCCTGCAACCACAAGCGGGCCAAAATAATCACCTTTGCCGGATTCATCAGTTCCAATCCAGGAGTTATGTTTTGAAATGTCATTGCGAGGAGAGCCTTTAGGCTCGACGAAGCAATCCATTCTGTTGGGGGAAAAAAACTCCTCTGCCCCTTTGCCCTGTACAAGAATCTTTCCACTTTTATATAAAGTAATAGTTAACCCGTCTTTTTGTGCCCGCCAATATGCGTGTTCTGCAGGCTTGAATTCAAACCCTTTATTTTCCAGATCAGACTTTAATTCCTGCTCAGAAAGGTTTAAACTAACCAACGAGACCGCTGTCATCAGACTCACTAGACTGTACCATTATGGCATGCTGGACAGGCTTTTCTTTCTTAATTGCTGAATTATACATTGGCTCTGTATCATAGCCAAATTCATCGTGATGGAATTTTTGAACCTGTTCGTCTTTGAGCTTCTTCGCTAATTCAGCTATTTTATAAACCAGTTCATATCTATTCTCGGTTTTTTCATTTAAATCAAGCGCTATTTTTACAATTTGTTCCATATCTTTAACTCTCCTGAACTCAAAGTAATTAATAATATAGTACAATGCTAAATTAACTATAGCAATTACACATTCCCATTAACCATCATTTGTTTGTAACTGGTTAAATTGTAACTAAAAATAAAATGAAAATTTTGATATCACAATTTGTGATATCAACAAGTAATTTAATATTAAAAAACAACATTGTCTTTAAAACAATGATCATGGCTGTCATTCTTGATGTGGGGAGTTGTTTTAATGTTTTAGAATAATACCTATTTTTTGTGACATTTTAGATATTCGATTGATTTCATCTAGTGCCATTTCGGCAAAAACCTGAGATTCTACGTTGTCTACCAGTTTTTCTATAATATTTTCGAGTAAATATTTAGCACGCTCAGATTTTATTGAAATCCTTGCCCTAAGTTTATAAAGTTGTCTATTTTTGCCCATTTTTGCTCCTTATTAAGAAATTTTTTAATTATCATATCAAATATGATATAAATCATATTAAATTTGCTATGAAAAGTCAAATTTTATAAAAATTGTTAAAATTTTATAATGTTAAAAAATAATTTAGCCGTTTTAATGGCAAGGAAAAAAATACGCATAGCGGAACTTCATAGGATTACAGGCATAAGCGCAAGCTCTTTATCTAATCTTTATAATGAAAAAACTGATATGATAAGCTTTCGCACAATCGAAAAACTTTGCGAAGCTCTTGATTGTACTGTTGGAGAACTTTTTGAGTATATTCCTGAATAGTTTAACTATTACCTAATCTACACATTCACATTAACCATCATTTGTTTAAGTGTGCGCAAAGTGCTTTCCATACTTACATGTTCTTTAATGCCCTGCTGAAGAAACTTGTTAATTTCAGGCATCATTTTAATAGCTATATCTAACATATGGTTCTGTCCGGGCTGGTACATACCTACATCAATCAAATCCTTATTTTCCCTGTACATAGCCAGGAGTTTACGCATTTTTGCTACAGCACCCTGGTGTTCAAGGTCAGTTATTTCAGGGAAAAGTCTGCTGATACTGCCTAAAACATCAATGGCAGGATAATGGTTCATTTCAGCAACTTTACGGGAAAGGAATATATGCCCGTCCACAATACCCCTTACAGTATCAACAACCGGGTCATTGATGTCATCCCCTTCCATAAGAACTGTATAAAGTGCTGTAATAGAACCTTTAGGGCTTGTGCCTGTCCTTTCAAGAACTCTTTGAAGCCAGGAAAATATAGATGGCGGGTAGCCTTTCATTGTGGGAGGCTCCCCTATTGAAAGCCCTACTTCCCTTCCAGCCATTGCACATCTTGTAACCGTATCTGTCATTAAAAATACTTTCTTCCCCTGATCCCGGAAGTATTCACAAACAGCAGTAGCAGATTGAAATGCCCGCATCCTGATTAGCGGAGGCTGGTCTCCTGTGGAACAAACAAGTACAGACCTCTTCATACCTTCCGGCCCGAGGCTGTTTTCTATAAATTCCTTAACTTCTCTTCCCCGCTCACCAATCAGCGCCATTACGTTGACATCAGCTTCACTGTTACGAGCGATCATACCCAGCAGTGTACTTTTGCCAACACCGCTACCTGCAAAAAGCCCCATACGCTGGCCTGCTCCAAGGGTTAACATTGAATCAATAGCCCTGACTCCTGACTGGAATTTATTTTTAATTATTGGCCTTGTAAACGCATCAGGCGGGTCTTTATCAATGGATACATACTTCGCCCTGGAAGTATCCAGCGGCTTTCCGTCCAGCGGTATGCCAAGCGGGTTTATGAGTCTACCCAGGAGGAAATCCCCCATAGGGAACATAATTGGCGTGTTAGTTGATGTTACCAGGCTGCCCTGTGCAATCCCGGAACCGTCGTACAAAAGGAGCATCTGAGCTACGTCTCCCTTGAATGCAACGACTTCTGCGGGTTTTTGGTCTCCATTGACTGTTTCTACGTAGCATAGATCGCCTATTTTTAACCCTGGAAGCCTAGCTTCAACTGTTAAGCCAAGAAGTTTTGATACAGTTCCTTTGTATTTATATATTTCTGCGTTACCTATGATTTCTAGTGCTCTGTCGCGCGTAGCTTCTATTTGTTCTCTCATATTAATAGCTCATAGCCTCTTCACCAATTGTATCCACCTGCTCGACCCTGATATCAGGAATGAGTTCACTGTAAGAAATAACTACAACCGTTGGTATATGTCTTTCAAGAAGTTGGTAAAGAGGCAGCCTTATCCTTGGGGAGCAAAGTATTGTAGGCTGGTATCCCACAGTTTGATGTGCTCTCATAAGCACTGTTGCCGCTAATTCAATTAATTCCTGCACTTGTAAAGGATTCAATAAGAACATTGTCCCTAGTTCCGTTCTCTGGCAGGAATCATCAAGCATCTTTTCCCATTCCTGTGAAAGAGTCACAACATACAGTATTTTATCCTTACCTGCGTTACTCAGGCATATTTGCCTTCCAAGCGCAGATCTTAGCCTTTCAGACAGGATATCAGGTTCTCTTGAAAATCTTGCGTAGTCACAAAGTCTTTCAAAAATAAATACAATATCCTTGATTGAAACTTTTTCTCTTATAAGGTTAACAAATATTTTTCTCAGGTCGCTTGTGGAAATAATTGCAGGTACCAGGTCATTAACCAGGGTTGGGTCCTGGGTTTTAACAAGTTCCATAAGCTTAATGACGTCAGTTTTTGTCATTATTTCATCAACGTATTTACGTACACATTCCTGCATGTGAGAAACAATGGCATCTGCAGGGTCTACAGCAGTAATGTTTTCTCCTTCTTTTATAAGATCAGGCTTTACCCAGTACACAGGCTGCTGGTACGTAGGATCAATACCGGTTATGACATCGTGAGGAACAGGTTTTCCTGCACTTTCCCATTGTTCTGCCATTACCATTAAGGTGTCAGGGTAAATAAAACCGTTTGCAACCGAATTATTCCTTATAGATATAAGGTATTCATTCTTATCCAGAGCCCCGCTATCCATAATCCTTATGCTTGGGATAATATAGCCCAGTTCATCCGTTGATCTTTGTCTTAGAGCTGCTATTCTAGGTAGGAGGTGGCCTTCCTGCTCAGGATCAGCAATTTTTAAAAGGTTATCCCCGACCTGAAGGCTTAATATGTCCACGCCAAGTCTTTCGTACATTTTATTTGGGTTAACCATGTCCTGCATATTTTGTTTAACGGATTCCAGTTCATAATACTGCGATCTTACGTCCTGCTGCAGCACAACTGTAAACGCAGCAACACCAAGGATAATGGCTATAAGCCCGAACCACCACCATGGAAGTCCTGTAATCGAGGAAGTCAAAGCAATTAAAAGAAGAAAACCGGAAGCAAAGAATAAACTGTTGGGTTTATTCATAAGCTGGGCGAATATATCTCGGGCCAAACTCTTGTCTGATGCTGTAGTTCTTGTCATTGTGATACCGCAGGCAACGGCCATTAACAAGGAAGGAATCTGGGCGGAAAGACCGTCACCAATCGTCAGCTTTGTAAAGGTTTCAACAGCTTCTTCCAGGGACATACCCATCATAAGCATTCCAATCGCCAGCCCTCCGACGATGTTAATTACTGTAATAATAATACCTGCGATGGTATCACCTTTTACAAATTTCATTGCACCGTCGAGAGAACCGTAAAGTGATGATTCCCGCTGAAGGTCTTCTCTTCTTCGGACAGCTTCTTCCGGCCCGATTAACCCCTGGTTAAAATCAGCGTCAATAGTCATTTGTTTACCCGGCATAGCATCTAATGCAAACCTGGCGGCAACTTCAGCTATACGTTCAGAACCCTTTGTAATAACCAGGAACTGTACGATAGTTATAATAAGGAAAATTACAAAACCAACAACAATGTTTCCCCCGGTTACGAATTCCCCGAACGTATGAATTACTGCCCCCGCTTCAGCTTTTGTAAGAATAACCCTTGTTGCTGCGATACTTAGCACCAATCGGAACAACGTTCCGATAAGGATAACAGAGGGAAAGGCCGCAAGATCGAGAGGTCTTTGTACATACAGGGAAACAGCAATTAATACAATGCCAATAGCAATATTTATAGTGATAAACAGGTCAATGAGAGGTGTAGGCAGCTCAATAATGAGGATTACAACCAGTCCTAGCACGAATATACCGAGAAATAGTTCGGTTAAAAAGCCTGTTTGGTTTTGTGCCTGAGCGTGCGACAAATTACTTACCCTTCATGTGTTTTACATACCCGATTCCAGAGCTTTTTCCAGTATCTGGAGTTGTGTGGAAAATTTGGCATCTATTATTCCATTTCTGGTTTCTACGATGCAGCTTCCTCTTTCAACTTCTTCATCTGCTATTACATTTATTTTTGTTTTTTCGTGATATGGATAAATTTCAGGCAGGTTTTCCCTGACGATTTGCACGTCCTGCGCATTAGTCTTTATCATTATTTCCGTTTCATCCCTGCCTACGGACTGTATAATTTCTGACACTATTTTTAATATGACCTTATCACTTAATTCCACTTCTTTTTTAATAATTTTTTCTGCTGCTTTTACCGCAATAATTGCAATATCAGGAATTGCATCGTGCATAATCTTTTCTTTTGCTGTTAATAACTCATTAATAGCCTCAGTAAGCTTTTCTATTTCATCTTTATAAAAAGTTGTACTGCGCTCCAACCCTTCTTGAAAGGCATCTTTTTTGATAGAGTTTGCTTCTTCCTGTGCACGGGAAATAATATTTCTGTCATCAAGGCGTCTGTAACCTCTACGCCTATCTCCCCTTCTTCTTTCCTGTCTTTCTTTGATTGCAGCCTGACGAAGATCAGATTTATCCATTATTTCATGCTTTTTAGCGGGCACAATGTTGGTTGAGCCTGTAACAGGATTTTTCTCCGGTGAGATCTTGGATTTATTTTTTCCTTTAATGATCATTTGGTAATTTTTTACGCCGCAAGTTTAATTCTCAGGTAATTATATAATATTTTAACGATATGGGTGGAAAGTTCAACTTTAGTAATATTTGAAGCATCTTCTAAAATACAGTTGCTAAGAAATTCCTGAATTTTTGGCCTTTCATACATTGTAAGGTTTATTATTTCTTCTTCCCCGTATTTTTCCTGAAGCTTTTTAAATGACCTGATAAGTTCACCCTGGTTAGGTTTTGAAATCCGGGAAATGCTTTTCTTTAAATCTTGAATATATTTGTTCATTACTACAGGATCCACTTTTGATTCAATATCTTCGATTTGCAGGCAGGACAGTATTCTTTGTCTTTCTTCCTCGCTCATTTTTTCAAGTATTTTGTTAGCTTTTTCCTGCGGCATTTTCTTTAGTATTAAAGCTATCGCAACGTATTTCAGGGTTTTTTCATCATCCTGGGAAGCTCCAGCTTCATTTTGTGCAGATTCCTGCGCCATTCTATCCACATTCGACTGTGAAAGTACCTCTTCTGCCTTATCTTCCTGTATAACTTTTGATTTTACAAGCTGGTCTATACATGCTTTATAAGCTTCCATTACCTGAGCTTCTATCAGACCAGCGGTTTCAGCCTGCTCCATTTTTTCGGTATGTGCATGAAGTGCCGCCTTGAGTGCAGCAAAAGCAACCTGTTGCAAGATTGTGTCCCAGTATTCGTATCTAAGCCCCGACCTTATAAGGTCAATAGCTTTATGAAATGTCCATTCGCCGATAAATTGAACAACAACAACAGCCTGCTCATCAGTAAATTGGTCTTTAAACTGACTTATAAGGTGTTCAGCTGTAATGGAGCAAAATTGGAAGACCTTATTAGTTATATATTTTTTGTGTTCCTCGTTAATATCCGCAGGAACATATGACAATGCCTGTTGGGCAAGGTGTTTAGCAAACTCCTGCGGATTTAATTCTTTTATTGGCAATTTTTACTCCCCCTGTTTTCTCTCCCTACATTGTTATTCCGAACTCTCTATCCAGCTTTTTAGGGTTGTTGCAAATTCTTGCTCATCCACGTCTTCTTCAATAGCTACGTTTATTTCCTGTGCAGGCTGTGCAACAGCTACAGGAACCTGCTGTTGGGTATTTATGCGTTGCTGATTTGCTGTAAGTTGTTTATACATTTGCTGTTGAGTTTCCTGGAGGGATAAAGCCTTTTTATTTGCTTCTTCAATAGCTTTTTCCTGCTTTTCCGCTAATTGTAAAAGTGAATCGATCTCTTTTTGATGTTTTCTCTCAGAGTCTTTTGCCCTGCCTGATATAAATGCAAGACCGATAAATAGCATTGCTCCTAATACAGCAGCGACTGTCCACCATGGATTACCTGAAGATTCAGGTTCAGGCAGTTGAATCGGCCTTTCCTGATTTAAATAAGGTGAAATTTTATCGGAAAACGCTATTTCTACATTGTCCGCTTTTGCTTTCGGGCTTGCAGATGTTGCTATGAGTTGTTTTAATCCATCGATATCGGTTCCTGATGGAACTGAGCCTTTGCTGAGAGTAACGGCAATTGATATTTCTTCAAGCATTCCAGGTTTTAAATACTCAGAAACCTGTGTCTGTCCTACTTTATAGCTATATTCTTCTGCTTCTCTGTTATAATTTCTGTTTGATTGTGAGTCTCCCCCGAATAAATCGTTTGGAAGATGTGAACTTACCGCGCCGCTTACTTTATTTTTATCCTGCGAGGAATCTCCAAGGTTTTCGCTAAACTTTTGTTTATTTCCAATAGTTGAATCATTTGGATTATAAACTAATTTAGCTGTTTCAGCAGGTGCTTCCCTTAAGTATGTACTTACTGTAACCACATAATTGCCTTTACCAACAAGTTTATCAAGCTGGGCAATGATTTTTTTCTTCATGTAGTTGTCTTTGTCTTCCAGGAGCTTCATCATATCGTCAGAAGCGCTCATTATACTTGAATAGACATTCCCGTTTGTATCTGAAATAGAAATATTTTCAGCTTCCAGGCCTTCCACACTGCCCAAAAGTAAGTTTTTAACAGCTCTTATTATATCTGTGTCAAGTTTATCAGCGCCCGGAGCAAGCACAATTTGTACAGTAGCAGTAGTAGGCTGCTTCAATGAAGTAAAAATAGTGTCTTTTGGAATAGAAACAAATACCGAGGCGTCTTCAATGCCGGGTATTTTCTTAATAAGTCTTGCTAATTCGCCATTAATAGCCCTTGCAAGCCTGATCTTTTTATCTTCTCTGGAAGAAGTAAAGTCTCCCTTATCAAAAATTTCAAGACCTATATTTTTATCCATTATGCCGCTTTTAACGATTGTTATAATTGCGGTATCTCTTTGAAGATTGGTAATATCATCGTCCTTGGCAAGAATAAGGTCTATTTTATTGCCTTTGCCACCCTGTCTTACTGTTATTCCTTCCCTTGCAAGTAATGCCTGAATTTCAAGCGCCTTGCCGGTATCAGCGGTTGTTAAAAGTTTTACATCTTCTTTTATTTTCTGTGGTCGCGGAGCTAATGAATCGCTGTTTTGCGATTTATTACCCGCAAAAACAACTATTAGGACAATAACAACGACAATTGCCAGTCCTACTCTTGTCAAGAAAACTTTATTTTTTAAAAGGGCATTTGCTTTCATACTCTTATTCTACAATTGAATTGATATTACTTTCTCATACGCTTGGATTACTTTTGTTGTCATCTGCGTGGCAAGGTTTACACTCAGTTCAGCTTTGGACATAGCGATCATAACATCGTGAACGTCAGCGCCATTGCCTAATATAACATCTTCCATAACCTGATCAGGCGCCTTTACTGTATCATCAACAGCCTTTATCATTCCTCCAAACACATCCCTGAATTTTGGCACTTCTTGCGACATAGATACATTCTCAAGCCGGAATGGCTTATTCATAGTATCTATGTTTGTTTCAAAAATGTCTGCTTTTAATTTAATTTTTGGAATGTACTTCTGTTCCATTATCCTTCTCCTGTTTGTTTATCCTAAGTATTTCGAGAGAATATTCTTCACATAATTTTGTGTTTCGCTAAACGGTGGTACTCCTCCGTATTTATCCACATTCCCCGGCCCTGCGTTATACGCAGCGAGGGCAAGTATAACGTTTCCATTGTATTTATCGAGCATCTGTCTTAAATATCTTACTCCTCCTTCAATATTTTGAGCGGGACTGAAAGGGTTTAAGACTCCCACTTTTTTTGCAGTTCCCGGCATTAGCTGCATTAAGCCCTGAGCGCCTGCACTTGAAACCGCATTAGGGTTGAAATTCGATTCCTGTTTTATGACAGCCATTACGAGCTTGTCATCCACATTATATTTTTGTGAGGTTTGATTTACGATTTTCTGGATTTCCGCTTTTGTAACTTTTGGTGAGTCGACAAGCGTAAACTTTGGAGGTTCAGGTAATTCCTGTTTTAAAACTTCCGCAAATTTAGGAGCATTTGCCTGCTGTGCCTGTTGTGTTTTTTGCGCAACAAGGGCCTCTATCTGCGCCACTCTTTTATGCGCAGAATCCATACTGGAGCTATCAAGCATTTTTTGAATAGAACTGCTAAACATTCTAATCTTCCTCTCTCAATAGAGTTATCGAAGAAATTTTGCGCAAGAACTCATTTAAAAGAATGAAATATTAAATTATTTTAATGTTTTTATTTTTCAAGGCAATTTTTTGGATTCAGGAGCGTTAAAACTTCAGAAGAAAAAAAGGATAAATATAATGTTATCAATAAATAACGGATACACTCCTCAAAAAACCCCTGCATTCGCTGCCAAGCAACAGATTCACGTTAATTTTATAGATGATAACCTGCCCGTGAAGACAAAAGACAGGATCATAAAAGATGCAATGGAACCATTGAGGCAAGAGATCATAGAATGGTGCAAACTTAATCCATGGGATGACCTTGCACATAATCCCTGTGATAAAGCTGATATATTATATGTAAATAAGGATGGTTTGCCTTATCCTTATTGGGTATCAGGTGAACACTTAAAGGAATTTAATAATGCAATAGATAAACAAAAATATTTAGAATTTCCATCCTCTGATAAGGATGTACACGTGATAATTGATGTGGGTATGCCGATACTTGATCAGGTTGAGGTAGCAGAAGATCCAAAAACTGAGGAATTAATACTTAAAGTTAAAGAGAAAAAAATAACAGTGCATTAACCTGGCTTTTTACTAATCCTCTATTTTTTGGATAATTTTTTCGATAAATTCATTTCTATTCAGATAAATATATAAAAGTATAATAAATAATAAAATTCCAATGGAAAACAATATTTTGTTCATAAATTTTTCCAAGGACTGTAAAAGAGTCAATGAACCACTAATAGTAACAAGCATTGCAGTCCAGGTATGCGTCTGATTATTCCTTAAGTTTGCCAATTTTTCCTTGATTTTTTCTTTTTGCAGCTTCATTTTATATCGTATTCTTTTTTAAATTTTGAGTCCATAGTCACTAATTTATAAGCTGCATAAGCTAGAACTATTATAACAACTGTAAGTCCTATTATTTGTGATGTATCCATCTTTTATTCTCCCTTATTTAACCTTTTATTATACCTCTTTATCACCTGAAGAGCAAAAAAGTTAATATTATCTTCAAATTATACTTACAAAAAGGATAATTTCCTTGAAAACACTTGAAAACATATCCACGATATGATATCATTATATCTA